>ODAI011103378.1_pt1 | contig 15765 bp, 9 predicted proteins | sample 1539321 | NCBI WGS metagenome assembly ODAI01 (sample SAMN02144231, study PRJEB22623) | gut metagenome | biome: sheep rumen | host: Ovis aries | place: New Zealand
AACATGGCATATGAACTGCGGCACTTTGATACTCCGCTAATGAGGTTCACAGCGACTGAAGATACAAGCTCACCCGAGATAGATATTCTCTGGGTAAATGAAGACAAAAAGGCATTGCTGCCTCTTGATATGACTATTGACGGCGACAGCGTTTCACGTTGGCTGAGGCACAGGACTATTCCGAAGAATCGAGCATACGTCCACAGCTTTCTAAGCAAGTGCGGACTCAATCTCAATCGTCCTATGAGCATACTCAGCGTATCAAAGGGACTGTCGCTGAACGACTGCTACTGGGTGGTCGAGGAAGGCTTTGAGGGCGGCTTCTCGCAGTACAATCTGTACGAAAACAGGTTCAGCAGAGTGCTGGGACTTATCGCTTTCACAGGCTACGGCAGCTCTGTGAGAACTTCTCTGGCGTCCTGTCCTGAGTTCACAACTAACGGTATGCTCCCCAAGTGCTGGCGCAGAGAGAACGGAGTTATCAGACTTTACAAAGGCGGAACAAGCGGAGCTTCAAATACAGGCAATGAGCCATATTCGGAATTTTACGCTGCTCAGATAGCAGACGCTCTGGGTATCAACGCTATCTCCTATGGGCTGTCAAAATGGCAGGGTGAACTGTGCTCCACTTGCGAGTTGTTCACAAGCAAGGACTACTCCTTTATGCCGATAGGCAGACTTGTCAGCAAGGGCGGTATGAAAGCTGTCCGTGAGTATTACAAGTTGCTGGGCGAGGAGTTCATAAATGCGCTTGACGATATGCTTGTGCTTGACGCAATAATATGCAACGTAGACAGACATTTCGGAAACTTCGGATTTCTGGTGGATAACCGTACAAACAAGATAGCTGCTCCTGCACCGCTGTTCGATCACGGTAACTCACTTTTCAATCTTGCAGGCAGAGATGACCTTGCCTCGGGTACAGCACTCAGCGATTATGCGGATACGCTTGTACCGTGCGTTTATGACGACTTCATCGGCACTGCGAAAAAGGTGCTTACCAACAGGCACAGAGACGGACTTCGCAGGCTGCTCGACTTCCGCTTCAAGCGCCATTCAAGATATAATCTCGACAGCAAGCGGCTGAAACTCATTGAGGAGCAGATACACAAACGAGCACAGGAATTGCTGAAATAATCGTTTAATAAGTATAATAGCCGCAGAAGATGTCTTCTGCGGCTTAGTTATTACCACAAATTCAATAATCATCACATCTTGTACACTGATAGTGTACAGAGTACCTATCGTACATTTTTAGTGTACACAATGTAATGATTGAAAAGTTCATATCTATGCTGTATAATTGTGTTAGAAACTCAATGGAGGTTGCAAATATGTTTGAACTGGACGATAAGAAAATCGGCGAACATCTTAAAGAGCTGATAGATGAAAGGGGATATAAATCAACCGCCGATTTTTGTAGAAGATATCTTATAGAAAAAAATAACACAGTAAACTATACAGAAGATAATCTGAATGAAGATTTAAAAACTGCCAAAAACACCTTTTCAAAAATTCTCAATGGAAAACAACGCATTACACTTGAACAACTGCCAATACTATCAAAGCTTCTCTGCGTTTCCTGTGAGGAGATTCTTTCAGCTGGGAAGCATTATGCTCCCACAAGAAATCACGTCACAAATTACGATATAGCTCAGTCTCGCGACAGAAAAGTCTGGGACGAGTATATGAAGCGTGAGGACAAGTTGTTCTTAAACTGCGACGAATATCGTAAATCAGTAATAGATTACGCTCTCGAATTTAAGAACTATAGTTTTATGAAGTATCTTCTTGATGAAGGTTTTATCTGGTTCATAGACCCTACTCCCGTTGGTTTCACAGATCATAATTACGGTGCAGGAACTATGATCCCGCCTAATGATAAAGCACATGAGATGAGACATCCCGAAAACTATCTTACTTATGAATTAAAAAACAAAGACGGATTAAGAACACAAACGATAGCACTTGCAATGGAATGTGGAGATTATGATATTCTAGATTCAATGAGAGCAAGGGAATTCCCTGAAATGCAGCTGATTGACTGGTATGTAAAAAATGACATTGATATTAATAAAAACCGAAACGAAGATATGATTCAAGCAATCGCTATGACTAAAAGTGAAAATGTTATAAAATACTTTTCCGAGGAATTTGTTATACAGAGCAGGACAAGAACAGAAAACACATTTATTTTTCCTTTCCTGAGTGATGTTGTTGAGATAATGCTTGATAATAACAATGAAAGATATGCTGAAACAATTATCAAGGAACTCATTGCTCATAATAAAAAAACGTACGAAAGAATCAATGCATTAATTGACGAAACCTGTCAAAAGGAAATCAGGGCAATACAAGATAAAAAAGAGTCAATAATGAAGGAAGCCTATCATAATGGTGTAACACTCGCAGACTTAAAAATAACGTTTAAAACTGAGAAAGAAGTACGCCAAAGCATACTTGGTTGGTTTTCATATAACGAGAATAATGACATTGTTTCTTTCTATAATGGAAATAAAAAAGGCATTGCAACAAATATAGTCAAAGTAAACAGTAAAAAAGGCTCACATGAAATCAAGAAGCTTATAAAAGAACTTAATGAATGGTATAGCAAGGTAGTTTCACTGGGAGGTGAGTGATATGCCGAAATACTGTTTCAATTACGATTCTGGCGAATACGAATACATAGACGAAAACGGTTACAGTTGGGACAGGGGCGAATACGTCTACAACTGGGACGACAGCGAATATCGCCGCGAAAAAGAAGAAGAAGAACGCCGCCGCTGGGATGACAACGAAAATGATTGGTAAAAAAATAGCCGCAGGAATTACCCTGCGGCTAATGCTTTTTTATATTGCAAAATCTGCTTTCGTGTGCTATAATGAGAAAAAACGTCAGGAAGTGATAATGTGAAAGTATATATTCAATCCTATGAAAACGGTATTCCGCATAATTATAATTTTATGAACGCATATCAAGGCTTTTATGAAATGGGATTTGAAGTAGTACCGTTTCATGATAATGACAAATTTCAAGAAAGCAATAAAGAAGATGTCGTGGTCGGATATGTTGGAACGGTAAGAGCACGGCTTGCGGATTTTGGAATTATCACTCCTGAAATGGACTATCCCGACGAACTTCAAAAATATCTTGGGCGTAAGATATGGCAGACAAAAATGAACGAAGTAAACAATAATCCGGATTGTTGGCCTGTATTCGTTAAACCTCTTGAAGATAAACAGTTCACGGGTGTTGTTGTGCGTTCTCCGAAAGACCTTATCGGCTGTGGAATCCAAGGCGTTAATCAAGATGTTTACTGCTCCGAAATCGTAAAATTTGAAGCAGAATGGCGATGCTTTGTGAGATATGGCCATATCCTCAGTGTAAGACCTTACAAGGGTGACTGGCGCAAGCATTATGATTACAGAGTAATTGAAAATGCTGTAAAGGAATTCACATCAGCTCCCGCAGGCTATGCCATTGATTTTGGACTAACCGATGACGGAAGAACATTACTTATCGAGGTTAATGACGGTTACGCACTCGGGTGCTACGGATTGTTTTACATTGACTACGCTAAGCTGTTATCCGCCCGCTGGGCTGAACTGACTGGAACAGAGGACGAATGTGCTTTTGATATAAGATAAAGAAAAGACCGCAGAATTAACTGCGGTCTTTTTATCATTTCAGCTCCCAGCCGTTATCGCCGTGATATTCTACCATTTTATCTGCAATAAAGCAATGGTAAGTGCAGAAATAATTGCTGATCCGGTGTTATAAATGAAGAATCCCTGTAATCAGGCACAAATTTGCTCTGGTCACAGGGATACTGTTATTTTATTTCTTGTTCAAGGTCATCAAACAGGTCAGAATCGAAGAAATGCCTAAGAGAAATATCAAGCCCGTCGCAGATTTTCTTAATGGATACTACTCCGGGATTCTGACTTTTTTCATTCAGCATACTATACACAGTTGAAGGCGAAACACCCGAACTGTTTGCAAGTGCATTTATTGCAATGCCATGCTCTTCACACAGCTCTATTATTCGTTTTGCGACAGCTTCTTTAGCATTCATTACAATCACTCCAGCGTTTGGGATATATCGTATATTTAATATTACCAAACATTGGAATTAAATGTATGGGATATATCGCAAATCTGGTTAAAATGTGTTATAATATACGATATATCCCATATGATGAAAGAGTGATTTTTATGACATGTACAATCATATCAACAGGCGAGGAACTGAAGCTCGTCTGCAAAAATGAAAATGAACTTCCATATCCCGAGATAAAAGCAAAGCTCCGTGAAAAAATATGGGAGCTTTACTGCAAGGGATATGACAGGTTCTGGATTAACTGTGAGTATGGAGTGCCGCTGTGGTGCGGAGAAATAATAACGGCATTGGCTATGTACAACGATATTGAGCTGAACATCGCCATGCCCTATGAGGAGCAGTCCACAAACTGGGTAGAGGAGCACCGTGACCGCTTTTTCAAACTTCACGCCGAATCGGATAATGTTGAGATCATTTCACATCATTACACCGATGACTGCTATGAGCATGCAGACGAGCATATGATAGATGATTCCGACCTGCTGCTTGTAGTCGGAACACACACTGATTGTTACGGAGCTTCCTACGCAAAAGAGAATGGTATAAAAGTCGAGCAGTTGTTATTCGCACTTCCATATTGAAAACCATATTATCTGTGATATAATGTATAGACCACTAAAACAACAACACCCTGCAAGGTAAAGTCTGCAGGGTGTTTCGTTAATCATGATTCACTATATCATATTCAAAGACAAACACATATTTGTTTTTTTATTTCTGGTTGGAATTGCTCATTTAGCTTAATGGTATAAGCATCGTATTGCATTCCGAGTTGCACGCATTTTTTAAATGCTTCATAATACTCAGACACTCCCATGTTTATAGAAATGTCTTTAACCGTTGGATTTAGAGACATAAACAAATAACAAACTTTATATCCTTTATTAAGCAAGGAACTTAACTTATAAAGTTGTTCAATAGCACGCTCAGAGTAAACAGTTGGGAATAATGCAGACTGCTCGAAACATAATAAACTCTTAATTTCAAGTATGGTATTTGTTTCTTCGATAAAAATGTCTGCTTTATATTCTCCTACTAAAGTCTCTGTCCTAATTTTTTTCCTTGTACCAAGATAGGAAAAATAGCGCCGATGCAATTGATCCTTTATGAGTTTATTTGGTTGTGACAGATTAAGCAGCACATAACGCCCATGTAGTTTTACTGCATATACTGAATATTTCGTCCTCGTATTTGGGCTAATTGTGGGCTTAAGAAGAACAACTTTATTAGTTAGATCAAGGAAATTGCTAAGTCTACACGAGGAGGGAATATAGCATAGTTCCTCTTGACCTTCAATTATTACTGAACAAAGAAATCTGTTTTTAAGTTCCTCTTTGAATGTACCAAAAATAATTGCATTTTTTTCGCTTGACATTAATGGCTTACTCCTAATTATTGATTTTGATTTGCTTGATATCATCAATTATTTCGTCAAGCTCATTAATTTCAATTAAATATCCTTGCGCTCTTTCCATAACATCTCCATTTCTATAAATCATATCTCCATGTTTCTGAAGATACTGAGCACCACTCTCTTCAATAATCATTTTTGAAGAATTAAAGTCATTAACTCTAAGTGCAACTCTGCCATTCAGTTGTGCTTTAATATTAGAAGGAACAAGATTGGCAGCAGGGCGCTGCGTACACAGAATCAAATGTATGCCTCGTTTTCTTCCTATTTGAGCAATGCGCTTAACAGGGGTAAAGAAAGCCTCCTTGTCTCGTTTGGTTTCAAGTTGATCCGCAAGGTCTGCAAACTCATCTATTACAACCACCATAGGAGCAAGCTTATCTTTGAATTTTGCATTGTATTGAGCAATATTTGCAACTCGAGCATCAGCAAGTATTTTCTCTCTTCGTTCAAATTCTTCGAATACTACAGTTTTAATCAATTCGGTTGCTTCCTCTGCATCAGATATTACTCGCCCTCCGACCAAATGAGGAATTCCTTCAAAATGAATAAAATCCTCTAAGCCAGAAGATGAAAGAACGAGTTGAAGTTCTTTAGCTGTAGGATGAGTTTTCAATAAAGCAGAAAGCAGCGTAAACAAAAATACTGTTTTACCCGATCCTGTACTACCGCCTACAAGAAGGTGGGGAAGTTGACCAAGATCTTCAATTAAATCAGTTCCATTTGGAGTACGCCCTAAAGCAAAATAGAGTTTCTCTGGAGAGTCAACAATCGGGAGTGACTTGATAACATCCCTAAAAAGAACTCGTTCACGGTGCAGTCTTGGAATATCAAGAAATAGTTCGTCAGAATTACGAACATCCTGAATGATTATTCCACTTCTCTTCATTTCACGCCCGATGTCCTCAAGATGCGAGGATAGTCCTTGCTTAGATTGCCCTCTGCCTAGCTTAAAACGTAATCTAATCACACTTGGCCCAATTACGACATTTGAAGAGTCGCACTCCCTAAGTGTAACTCGATAATCTCCGCAGGCTCTTGTAAAGTCTCTTACAAGCTGTTCAATTTCTTCCCTCGTAACCTCATACTCGTTTGGAGCAGAAATACTATCAGGAGACACTTTACTATTTACTGTATTGTCCTTTTTAATCTCGAAATCAGAATGCTCATCGTGCATATCCTCTGAACTTCTTTTTTCATTGATGATAGCATAACTATCTAAGTCTCGGTCAATAATTGCATCTTCAGCTTTCGATGATTTGGTATCCTCGCTCTCGCTTGTATCAAAATCCGGAGATAGTCGTTCCTTTAATTCAGTATCTCCTCCAAGCACCTGCTGTTGAATTTCTTTTGCTGTTAATGTACAAAGTTCAATCTCACACTCCTCATAGCTTGAATGTTTACAATTCACCTTAAAACCGCCAGATACCTCATTCAGTTTAATATGAACAAGGATTCCTGAAATAACAATTTTTATTGTCGGTTGTCCATCCTTTGTAAATGCCCTTCTAAATATCTCGTACCAATGCTTTTGCCAATCTGAATCGTGAACGTTTCTAAAGCATTCGGAGATTATCTGATATTTAAGAACCTCCTTACGGGCGGACGAGAAAATATCATATCCCATGTTGAATTCGAAGATATCTTTCAGCATTCTAACTATGGAGGCAATCTGATCAGCAGCGTGACCTCTTATGCTATTTCTATGATGTTCATCGGAAGCATCCCTAATTACCTCGGCATCAGGACTTTCATCTCTCGTTTTAACTTCTATAGGCTGAATAAACAAGGTATCGGAGTCAGAATCATAGTGTAAACCAATCAAATCAGCTCTTTCATTACCATGCTTGCTATCCTGAAGCCAAGTCTTAGCTCTATTATCATCTAAAGAAGCAACTAATGAATCTTGGTATTCATGTGTATACCAACTTGAAGCGAACAGTGTTCCAATCAAGCCCTTTTGAGCATTTTCAATTGCCTGTGTGTTTGATCCTGATCTTGGTATACTAATCAAGCCGCTTGAAGCAATATGCCCAAAATCCTTTAGTATGTTGATCAAGGTGTCACGCTGTGGATATAGATTATATTTTCTCAGAAGAGTAAGGTATTGATCAATAATTCTCGATTGACTTGATGCCCACACATTGACCATTCGCTTATCATACTGCATTTCGCCAATAGGAATTGATTTCGGAGGCTGATAATTGCTTGTATCTCTGTCTGCTACCACAAGCCATTGAACATGATTTTTCTCTATAGTTGAAACAACAGATGTCATATCCGCATTACCGCTGTATGTTGTTCGAGGGCTTCTATTTCCTGTTACAATGTCTGCGAGTCTCATTAGCTTATGATAATCACCAATTAACCCTGATTCAGCTTCGGAAGAAGGATATATTTTGCCCCTGTGCTCAATCGCATCAAATTCATACTGATAGGTAATGACGAGCGGAGTAATGTAGAGATTATGACTGCTTGCACCATATTCTATTGCATAGGCTGATTGATCAAAGAAAAATGCAATATGAACGGGCTTTTTAGAGAGACATGAATCTATTGAAGAAACATTTTTTACATTGCGGATGCTTATAGAAATTTTACCGCTTCTTATGTATTCGCCTATTTCATAATCAGTACCAGAATAATCGAGTCGTGACATTTCGGTGTTTCCATTTTGATCACGAGTTAGATAAACATCGTATACTACTCTATCGCACTCTGTATTATCCATGAAGTCTTTTATTTGCCGAATCACGCCTATTAAGTCAGGTGCATCAACAGAACAGATTCGAACCTCATTCTTAGTATAAGGTGCAAAAGCAATCCATCGAGAAAGAACATTGGCTATGGCGCTTGTACCATCATCGCCTAAATAGCGATTAGTCTTGTTTTCAAAAGTTGGAAGCATTTCGATGCATCCGGAGCATGGCAGGACTCTATCCTCAGAATCTGTTACAACAGTATTTGCAATTACAAAGCTAAGAATCTGTGGGAGTTGTGCTAACACTGTGGAAAGTGTCTTTTTATCATCATCACTGAGCTTTTCTCGCTGCTCAGGCAATCCTTTAAAGACCTCATAATACCGCCAAAGATAAACAGGATGCATTGGCAACAGAATTGCCTTCCATTCTGTAGGTGTTTTAACATATAGAATATCGAGAAGTAGCAAAGCTCTTGAAGCAAAGCCTGTTCCACTTGCACTAATCTCACGCATAAACGGTTCATTCTTGTTAAATGCATTGTATAATGATGCCCATGTATCAATGTACTTAATCATTAATTCTCTAACCTTATGATCAGCACCAAACAAAAGTATCGGCTGGTACATAATCATATCCAAATAGTCGAGCAAATCATTTCTATATTTCTTCAAGGCATCAATGATAGGTGCAAACGCTTCAATAGCTTCAATTTTTCGTTCCGTGAATTGTGCATCAAATTGAATAAGGAAATCAAATAACGCTTGTCCTCCATCGATACCGCCGATAAATGAGACGATTGAGTCCTCGCTATATGGATCAAATGGATGAAAGGCATCAATATCTGCTGATATAGCATCTCTTAATACACTTGAGGATGTTTCAAGAAGCCCTCCCCATGCCGAAAAGGAACAGGTCTTTCCAACTAGCTTCCTTAAATCACTTGAACCTGCCTCAGGACGAATAGTTCTTTCCTCAAATCTTCCGCCAACAACAGGAATACTACTTTGATTAGCCTGTTCCTGTCCATCATCATTATCCTCTGGATTATAGAGCTGCTTGAATGCATCCAATAATGAAGTGAGAGCCTCGTTGTCATCATCATCACCAATAACAAGTGAATCTGCTACAAGTTCATTTAATTCCTTTTGCTTAATTGGCGTATTATCCGTTTTTTCGTCAGTGACAGGAGTAGCATTACTTATTTTATCCTTTTTTCTAGTATCGATGCTTTTAGTAGCCGACAATAGTTCCTGCATTGTCTTAAAGTCAAGTTCTGTCAGCATATCCTGCTTTCCATACTTATACCACTTTTGAAGTGCCTGATATGCATTTTGAAGTCTCGCCTTATTTTTAGGCTGCGTATGTGCTAAGGTTCTACTAAGCTTTTTACGATCTCCTTCATTTAATTGACCAAGCTTTAAAATCAAATCTCTATTCTGCTGTAGGCGTTCCTCTGGCCTTGTTTTTGAAGCCATGATATCATCGTCACGGAGAAGATTTATACGCCACATATTTTGAGCAATAGCTGTTTCGGGTTTCTCGGCAGAATTAACCGCATCTACAAAGCTCGACAACGCATCAAAGCTATAATAATCTGCGGATGAGAGTAATGCATTCCAAAAGCTAAAGGTAGGAATGTTTTTATCCCCTTGCATTTGATGCCTGATCAAGAGCTGAGATAGGTCTCTCGTTGTAAGAATATCAAACTCAGCAAGAGAATGTAGTTTATCTATATCATTCTTAATAAAGACGATAATTCTTCCTGCATATTCTGGGTCACTTCTCCAAAAGACAGCTTTCTCAATAGAATCCTCAATACAATAATTTGCTGTATCCTTAGCTTCTACAGAATATCCAACAATTGCAGAAAACAACTTATAATCAACTGTTTCTGATAATTTTGCAATGACAGTCAATGGGTCTATGTCAGAAATACCTTTTACAATGATTCCAACTTTGCTTTCATTATGCATTTGAGTAATAAGCTCTATAACAAGGTCCTGTCTATCTGTAGTCATTCGCTAACACCTCCGAATCTTATCTGAAGGATGCCATCAGCCATAATTTCAGCAAAATCCATTGCCTCAAGCAATTGTTCGAATGCGGAAAAATTGCTTTCCAATGCATCCTCATCAATCTGCATAATAGCATTGCTTGCCTTAAGTTTTTCCGTTTCAAAGCTACTTCCACCGATTATGATGTTAAATCTGTTCCAAAGTCTTTCTCGTATTTCTGTGCTGCTTACCACCTCATCTGGTTCAACACAGCTTTTCAGAATTGTTTCAATTATATCCTGAGAGGGAACAAATCTTTTATTCGGCTGATTAGGTGGATAAAGGAATCCGGCACCTGTTCCTAATGCTCTCAAACATACTACGGGATTGGAGGTGGCTTCCAAAGCAAGCATATCATACATAGTTTCGCCGAAAACAGAGAATACTTCCTCCGAGTCGGCCTGTTGAACTGCTCGTTCTTTTGCTATATCCCATAATGCAGCAAGTTCCTCTGCAGTGTTTTTGGGCGGATTGTTGCTCTTTTTGTCCTTTGGTTTCTCATATACAGGAGTTTGAGATTCAATCAGTTCTTCCTTAGTATACCTTTCACTCAACAACTTTGCATAACCAAATGTATAGAACCTATTTATAGATTTGTACATCTGAGTATATGACATTTCAGATGCTCTTGCAATACTACTTCTGCTCGGTGTGCTTCCGCTAAAGTCAAGTAGTATAGGGTTTGGCGTAGTAACGCAATAAAAGCATTCGAGCATTGACATATAACGAATCAACTGTATTATGCAGAAAAGATTGAAAATGCGAAGCTGTGTTAAGGAATTTGGGTGATTCTTTAAGTTTTTCATCAAGCATGAGGAACTTGATTTTAAACCATCAATGAACTCCTTCATGCTATCGCTGTTATCAGCAAAGGCTGGTATTTCTTCGATTGGCTTTATTTTTGATGTGTATATTTCAGTATTGCTATCATCTAATACAGGAGCAAACAGATGTGTGATGGGATCATTACCTTTCTCAAGAATGCTTTTGATGTAATTTGTCAAATCGCTACAATATTTACACAAAACTAAGCCAATGAACTCGCCGATATCCTCATACATTGACTTTCCTGTGATAAAATACTTTGAGCCTGCAGTAAAGGTTACCATATTATCCGACAATGATTTATCAATAAACACACCCTTATCTGCATCCAACAGTTTTTGCATTGTGTTTCGTAATGATTCTAAATCAGCATCAGATATAACATCAAAGTCTTCAATCGCTCCTAATTGATTTAGAAAGTCATGAACTTCTGCGGTGTTATTACCTTTTGGGGTAAATCCTTTCTTACTTATTGCTAAAGCCATCCGTTTAATATGATTCGATTTGTTAACTTTTCCATATATAACACGCTGTGCGCCTCCGGCGATATGAATAGGTTTAATAGCACCACCATTAGGAGAAAAGCCGACAAATGTCTTGTCGACCTCATTTCTTGTGCTGTGAAGCTCAATCTGCTCAGACATTATATCAGTCCCTTCTCTTTTTGTTTATTATTTCTGTGTAATAAGTATTATCCTCATACTCAATAACTGCAGATACTGCCTTTTTATTTTGGACGTCAAGAAGCGTAATAGTCTCATCATCTTCAATAGCATCATAGGATTGCAGTTGTTCAACAAATCGCCAAACTTTTTTTACTAAATCTGAATCCATAAATAAAACAGGCACGCCTCTCTCAGCTTCAGATAGCAGACGAAACATTTCAAAGTCTATCTTGAGAAAAATGCTTGGACAGTTAATTTTTTCAAGTCTGATATAGTTATTGGTTGCTTCTATACCTTTACTCATGCTTGATGATAGCGAGGGATGACCAATGCTAAGTTCTTTTGCACTGATGCTTCCATTAGAAATCAATATACGACGAGGTGCATTATCATATCTATGACCTGTCCAAATTCGCAACTCATCCGTTTTATCATCTGCGATTTCTCCAAAGAAAACATTAAGTCGCTTTATAAGGCTTTTAATGAGCTTTTTATCACTCTGCTTTAGAAAATCTTGAAATCTAGATGTATCATCATCCATAATTTTAAGCAGTTCTATGCCGTGTTTGTTAAAGAAATAGAACTGTCTTTTGCGAAGACAAAATTCTGCAGCATTATCAGAGGCAATAGTTTCTGGCGGAAGTGAGTAGCCTTTAATCCAAGATTCTTCAGTAATCGCCTTAGACAGCAGGCATTCATCCCATGTTGGATGAGCAATCTGAATAGGGTCAAACGCATTTTTAACTGCGCTAAATAACTGCCCTTTTCCTGAATACACCAAATTGGTTATATCATACTCATTGTTCCCTGCTGTCTTGTTAAGATCTGAACAACTTCTGTTGCCAAAAATCAAATAGGCTATAAATGACTGAAGTTCTCTTAATGTTGCATGATAACCTTGAAGAGATACTTTTTCAAGAATGAGGAAAAGCCTTTCTTGAAACAATTTGTTGTTGAGATAGCTACAATTCTTTTCAACGTCACACCCCGTCTTGTTTGGACAATTGTCACATTTCTTGTAATACTTAGAAGATGTCAGCTTAACTATAGCTTGTTTAAGAATATCTCGAGTGAGCACCTCTCGCTTGCTGAGATTGAAGACGATAACCTTATCATATGTTGTTTCTTCATCGTGGAATATGATAGCATGGCTCATTTGCTGATATGCATTTTTTATAGGATCGAAGGTTGGAAACTTTTTATAAACCGAATAAAGTACAGCGGCATTTATTGCAATAACAAAAGGGATTCCTTTATTTTTCGAATCCTGCCACTTCTTATATATATCTTCATCAGACAAAGTGCTTGCATCCAGTTCAACCGTGAGTTCCATTCCATCAAGTTGTTCTTTAAGCATCCTAATAATATGAGTTTTGCCATCTCCAGGATTGCCCGTAAGAACAATATCCTTTCCATCCCTTGCGGCTTCTAGGATAGCTGCATCAAGTTTTGTCTCAAGATGAATATCCTTGAGCAATTCTGGCTTAACATAATCTGAATAAGCACTTAAGCCTCTGTAGAAATCTCTGATAAAATCGATTCCATTTAATTCTGTTGTTGCTACAGGCATATTATCCACCTCCTTAAGTTCCTGTAACTGGCTTCTTTGCTCATGATTTATTTCATTGCCAACTAAAAATGCATTTTTATCAAAATTGCGAATTCTCTGGTATATTTCATTATAATTAAGTCGACTCTTCAACCACCTATTAATCCAAAAATCAATAGTTTTTTGTGTAGCGGATTCATAATCATCAATGTTCGTGTAATACTCTGGAGAAGCATCATAGCCCATTAAATATTCAAAGGTGTTTTTGGCAAGACACACTCCATAAACAATTCGAGACATCGCATGCTTTGAGAAGTCCTTTGAGTCCTCATTTGTTGACTCTAGTAATTCCCTAATAGACATAGTAAGAAGTCGCATTTTAGGACTTGCACCTTCACCAAAGACGTGATTAATCCTATAGAAGCCATCACTTGTCGCCTCCATTAATCCTCGAGTGGTTTCCTTGCTTATATGCATTGTTCCAAAACCAATTGTCTTACCTAACTCCTTCCAGAACAAATCAAAGTCAGTATTAAAAGTCGCACCTGGTATTTTAAGTCGATTGTACTGACTAGATCCAACATAGTAAAGGGATGTAGTGCCAACATAAACTAAATCAGCAGGTCGAAATACCTTTTCACCCTTTAACCGAGTTGCTATTTCGCTTGCCTTATTTTGATATCTTTCCTTGTAATCGTGAATTACCTGTGCAGAGGTTGCTAAGAGAGCAACAAGCTTTCCACCAAGAATATGATTATAGGGTGGAATTGCTCCACAAACATTCAGTTCCATCATACTCGAACCAATATGCTTGGTTTTCTGAGCAACTAGAGCACTTCGAATAGCAGATGCTCCCGCCTCGCTTTTCGAAAAGATCTGCCATTGTTCAGAATAATTTGCATTATTTACAAGTTCGGTAATGGCTTTTTTAGCTATCAATAATCGTGCGAGCTGATCAGCTCTTTTTCTGTTATACAAAGCACTTTCGCTATCTGTTGATATACGTCCTAAATCACTTTTTTTATCATCGTCAAATCCGTCAGCTAAATCACCGCGAAGTTGTTCCTGTCTCTTTCTTTCGTATCCCGCTGCATAATCAAGTAATCTTTGTATATCCTCATCATTAGGTGAATCTACACTTTTTTGACTGCAAATCTCATCATATTTTATTCCGCTTATACCATCCTCGATATATGACAGTAAACGATAGAATTCTTCTTTTGATTGCTTATCTGATAGTTGTAATATTTTTTTGATAAACGCAGGTTGATTCCATCCAATATTATCATCACGACAAGTAATTTGAACAGCACAGTTTTCTAATGAAGCAATTCCCATTACAGCGTGTTTTGGGTGAGCCGCATCACGAATTAGATACAGCATGGTACGACCAGGTGTTGTTTCAGCAGGGGTTGACCATGTTAAACGAAAATACCGCCATATATCAGATAATTTGTGACCTGTAAAACGATCTCTCTCATTTTCAATTACTAATTGCAAATATGGTTTAACCGCTTCCTCAATACTTATTTCTTTACGATTTATTTTTTCTAACCTATCAGTTAATTCATTGCCATCCGCAATAAGCTCTGAGATACTATCTCTATTTTGCGATGGTGTTTCCATAAATGTAATAAAGTCTTTATTATTCAACAAGCATTCATGTCGGCTTTCACTCATCCATCCTCTAAGAAGCTTTTTTAATTCAGGTGAACTTGAGGTTTGAACAGTTCTACTATTTAATGTAGGAAGGCTCATGTAAAGTATTCCATCCCGATAGCAAGCCTTCCAAGAAGCATGAATCAAATCTCTGAACAGAAGCCAAATTGCTCTATATTTTTTTCTCTGCTCCAAATTATAGGTGCAGACGTTCGTTACCCATTCTATTTCGTTATTAACAAGTGCTTCAATAGATGGAATTTCCGTTTTATCATCTATAACAGATACAGCACTATAGAAGCGGGTTCGGAAGTCACCCTCAAGTTTTGGACGAAAGGGGATTTCCCGATTAAGCATACAATTACCTCGCTCTCAAAAAGCAAAAGATATGACTAATCTTGTGCTTTTGTTAAATTAAGATTAAAAATATAAGCATAGTGCTGAAGTTCTATAATTATGCTCAAGCACAGCTATATAACAACAAGTTATACATATTAATTTTAGCATATAAGCATTACTTTGTCAACATATGACACATTAATAATAACAGAAATGCAACTTAACAATACCACAAAAAAGAAACCGCTTAGAAGTCTATTCTAAGCGGGGTTCTTTGGAGCTTGTGACGGGACTCGAACGGGCGACCTGCTAATCACAAATTCGCTGCCATACCAACTGTAATACAAATATGTGTCGATACAGCAATTATTCGCTATGATTTTGTGCAAATTGATTGATTAATGACTATAAAAATGTTCGAAAGTGCTTGACTTTTGGCT
>ODAI010422589.1_pt1 | contig 15764 bp, 12 predicted proteins | sample 1539321 | NCBI WGS metagenome assembly ODAI01 (sample SAMN02144231, study PRJEB22623) | gut metagenome | biome: sheep rumen | host: Ovis aries | place: New Zealand
AGGAAACAGCGCTGTGATTATTTGGTGGTCTCGCCCGGCCAAGTTATGATCCCGCCGAATTCATATATATTCGTATAACCCATCTTGGCGAGTTTCTCTGATGCTTCTTTGGATCTGCGGCCGCTGCGGCAATAGACTAAAATGATCTGATCAAGATCAGGCAACTCTTTGGGGCGTTCTTTATCAATGCTTTCATTCGGTATAAGTATCGCGCCGGGAATGTGGCCTGCATCGTATTCATCCTGTCTTCTGACATCTACGATTATATGACCGTCATCTCTGGCCATCATCGCTTTGGCTTCGTCCTGGCTTATCTGTTTATAGCCTGTCATAACAGTTGTGGCTGATTCTTTACTGATGCCGGCGTTACAGCCTGTAAGACACAGGACTAAAACAAGCGCAAGTGCAAGAAACCGTCTCATTATGTGTAACGGATCTCGTGCTTGCCTCTCACCTTCAGCGAGATCGTGAAAATGATCCTGATGAGGAGCAGCACGATGATAATGCCGATTATATCTTTGCAAAGATCGATGACGCCGCCGGTGTGACCTTCTACGAAGAGCTGATGATATTCATCAAATATAGCGTTAAGGATCGTAAACCAGAGCGTGAATATGATGTTCATCTCGTTATCGGATTTCAAGATCTTGATGGGGCTTTCCGCATAAGATGTACTTACGGAGATCTTGTTTGTGCTTGAGATCGCCAGATAAGCAAAAACCGTGAGAATACCGAATTCCAAGACATGTCCTATCGAGCTGAGCAATGCCCTGTCATTAGCATTGATATTGATACCGTTTGAATCAACGATCGTAGCGGTCAGAAAATCCGTAAGATTCTGGGTCTCGTTAACGGGAATGCTCGATAAGATGAATATCAGAAGGATCATGGCAAGTGAAAGCGACCAGAAGACGATAGTCAAGACGAGGTTCTTGATAGATACCTCCCTTTCTTCCCTTCTGAATCTGCTGAATGTCATTATCCGATCTCCTGATTGATTGATACTGATATTTTACCACGAATCAGTGATTGTTACGGTTCTTTACGGCTCTTTCGATGTCGCGCTTTGCCTGCTTTGCCGCTTCTGTATCACGCTTGTCGAAATCCTTCTTACCTCTGGCAAGACCTATCTCAAACTTGACTTTGCTGTCTTTGAAATAGCATTTGGTAGGAACCAATGTAAGACCGTCTTCCTTGGTCTTGGAATAAAGTCTGATTATCTCCTTTTTATGCATTAGGAGTTTTCTTGTGCGGTCGGGATCCAAGTTGAACCTGTTGCCCTGCTCATAAGGACTAATATGAACGCCGATAAGATACATCTCGCCGTCTTTGACCTGGCAGTAGGAATCACGCAGATTCACCTTCCCTGCCCGAAGGCTCTTAACCTCGGTTCCGGAAAGCGCTATGCCCGCTTCAAACCTCTCATCGATAAAGTAATCGTGAAAGGCCTTGCGGTTCTCTGCTATTATCTTTATTCCCTTCTGTATAGGCATTTTAAATCATCCGTTTTTCAGATTGAGTGACGGGCAGGCATTCAGGTCGAGTCCGTCTCTGGTGCCATTAATATATTCGAAATAGCCTGCAGATGCAATCATGGCACCGTTATCCGTGCAGAGCTTAAGGCTCGGATAGTAGAGTTTCAGGCCTTTTTCTGCCGCAGCCTTATCAAAAGCTGTCCTCAGAAACGAGTTTGCGGATACGCCGCCGGCAAGGCAGATCTTGTCGATCCCGGTCATCTCGCTTGCTTTTATCGTGTTAGTCAGCAATATATCTGCGATGTTCTGCTGGTAAGAAGCCGTAAAGTCTTTTACATCAATCTCTTCGCCCTTCTGCTTCATTCCGTTTATCAGGTTTAATGCAGATGTCTTGATGCCCGAGAAAGAGAAATCCAGGGTGTCTGCCATATGTGTCTTGGCAAACTGGTATCTGGAGGTATCTCCGCCCTGCCCTGCCTTGTCCATCTTGGGTCCGCCCGGATAGCCTAAGCCTATTACTCTTGCGATCTTATCTATAGCTTCTCCTGCCGCATCGTCTCTCGTACGGCCTAAGATATCCATGTCCGTATAGCCGTCGACACGAACGATCATGGTATTGCCGCCGCTGACGCAAAGACAGAGGAACGGCGGTTCAAGCTCCGGAAAACAAAGATAATTGGCTGCTATATGACCTTTTAGGTGATGGACTCCGACCAAAGGGAGCCCCGTTACCTCGCAAAGTCCCTTTGCGGCTGAAAGACCAACGAGCAAGGCACCAACAAGGCCGGGACCGTATGTGACCGCGACGCAGTCGATATCTTCCAGTGTGCATCCTGCATCCTTAAGAGCTTTGCTGATGGCGGGATAGACGGCATCGACATGCATCCTTGAAGCAAGCTCGGGGACTACTCCGCCGAACTGCTCGTGGAAATCAGCCTGCGATGCAATAACATCAGATAAGATCTCACGGCCGTTTTTTACGACCGCACATGCCGTCTCGTCGCACGAGCTCTCAATACCAAGTACCAGAACGTCTTTCATTTTCTCTTATCCTTGACGAGGAAGAATGTATCAAGATAGTCCTGTACGGCTGCTATATATACATTCTTGTTTATCGAATATTCCTCCAGATAGCCGGCGCCGGTGATCATGATGCTCTTTGTAAGGCTCTGATTGAGTCGGCTGCGCTCGTTGACTATCTGTTCTATCTTGTCAGCGCCCACGAAGTTGTCGTGACCGCCGTATATTACCAGTACAGGCATAGGAAGTCTTGATATCTCTGCTGCGAGATTTACGTTGTCACTGCCTGCGGATACCCTTATCGCATAAGGAACGAAGTTCTGTGTAAGGAAGCCCATGAACTCTTTCTGTGCAACAATGGGTTTGATGTAATCGTCTGATGTCTTTGCGGGAGAATCGAAGATCATGCCCTTGATATAGGACCTGTCAAAACCTATCTCTCTGATGCTCTTAGGGTAATTGTTGCGCTCGAGATCGTTGATGTTGGGAGCCGGGAGCTTCTGATATGCGATGATCTGCGACGTGCATCCTGTTCCGATGCCGAAAAGGATTACGTCGGTCGTGACGGAGATCTTTCTTACGATAGCGATCGCTCCCAATACGTCCTGCCACTCGAGATAGCCGTAGGAACTGATATCGCCTGCGGATGCGCCCGAGTGCCTCTGGTCGAACATGAACACGTTATAGCCGTTATCAAGCCAGTTCTCGATCATATCGATCATTTCAACGCCGAACGGAAGTCTGTTTGATCCTGTATCGTGAACGACGATTATCGTTGATATAGGGTTGGATGTCTTGAAAAACCATCCCTGCAGAGCGGTCTGTCCGTCCAGTGATTCAAAGCTCGTGGTGCTGTATGAAGGCAGGATGTTCGAAGGCACGTTGGTAACGTAAGTCTTCTCGATATTGAGAAGATTGTTGGAAGACAAAACCGTCATGGTGATCAGGACGATGACGATACTTGCCAGGATACTCAGAAACAGAGCAACACGGACGGCGAAGGGGTTTCTTCTCCTCTTCTTCGTCTTCTTATAATCTACGTATAAATCTCCGTTGGTGATCTTCATCTTTATGCCGTGCCGGAAGCGTCAGATACCGCTCGAACCGAATCCTCCGCCTCTGTTCTCCCCTATCGCGGATACATCATCTACTTCAGCAAACGTGCAGGATTCAACCTTGGCAAATACCATCTGTGCGATCCTGTCACCTGTGCAGATCTTATATGTACCGTGCCTGCATCCCTTTGTATTGAGCGAGAACGGCTCGCCGCTTTCAGACTCGTTCATCTGGGATGCGTTGTATATGATAACGTTTACCTCATCTCTGTAACCTGAATCTATCGTTCCCGGAGAATTGGGTACTCTCAAAGGTGTCTTCAGAGAGATACCGCTCCTGGGTCTTATCTGGACCTCGTAGCCGACCGGGATGGCCATCTTGAGTCCCGTGGGAACAAGTACGCTCCTGCCGGGTTCAACGATCACTTCTGCAGCCGCATAGATATCCATGCCTGCATCGCCTTCGTGAGCATATGAAGGTATTACGGCCGTGTCACGGCATTTCTCGATCTTGATCTCAGCCATTATTTTCTCCTTTCGGAAGGAACGTGTGATTAACGATTATATCACAGTCAGGATAGTCCATATCCTGCCAGAGATTCCTGGAAGGTCCGTAGATTGTGCATGAGCAGTCTGCCCTGTGAGGAACCGCATAGCACCTGGTCTCTGTGCTCGACACGCCGTTAAGCGCAAATATGCTCTGTTTCTCGCAGAAATGACAGTCCTTTGCATTCTGGCCGCAGCAGCAGAAATCAGACTGCATCCAGGGTATCTCACCTTCAGAATGGACAATAAGCGTTGTTCCCGTGCCTGTAAGCGCATCAGCCAGACCCATAATCTCTTCAGCAGAGAGCTCGGATGACATGAAAAGTCCGTCACAGTATCCCGTGGCAAGCTTTAACGAGTCGGAGCTGTATATGTTCGCAGAAGAAGATACATACTTCTTAAGGCCTAAATCTTTATACTTCTTTGAATCCTCGAAAAGCTGTGATGTTATGACCGAAGTGAATCTATCACCGAGATCGTCTTTGAGGGCTTTAATAGTCTCGTTTACTGTCTTGATAAGCCTGTCGTGATAAAAGCCGGGAAGCATCAGCGCGAGCTCTGCTCCCTCTTCTTTTATGAATGAGACGGCAGTCTTGCGAAGAGCAGGATTCGCCATATCGTAAAGGCTCATGCAGTAGATGTCCGCACCGCTCTTCAAGATATCCTCATCAAGCCTGATAGTAGGATATGTGTACATGACGGAAGTCTTGCCTTCGGAAGTCCCTTTTGATGCTTCGATGTAATCGATAACGCATTCGCCGCTTCTCTTGAAACGCGTTCTTATCTTGTCTTCAAGAACACTTATCAGTTCGCGCCTCAATTCGTTGATAAAGCTGACGGGACAATAGAAATCCGCATTACCGTCCAGTTGAACGTCAACGACTTCAAAAGGCGTATCCAGAGTCTTTTTGATCTGCGTTCTTATCCTGTCGTGATCGATCGCAGAGCCCTGATAATCCTTAGGAAGTGATAAGACGGATACGGCTTTTACGCCTGAACAGGAACCGTCTGTAACGACTGCTTCAAGTGATGCGGAACTGCCTTTGAGTGTAAGAGACATCTTTATGGGTGTTCTTCTTAACTCTTCCCTTGAGACAGGTTCGGTATGGTTCATCAGGAATACATCCATGCCGGGCTCGATCTTCCTGAACATGTCCGGATGAAGTCCCTTGACGTTAAGATGATCGGGAGCCTCCTCCATCTTACCGATCGGGAATGAGCAGACTTCGACTGTCTTGTCTTTCCTTATAGAGAGGTAATCGCCTTTGGAAGGTACGGGAAGGTTCCTGCCAAAGCTCATGCGTATCTCTCCGCTTCCCCTGTCAGTCCTGATTATCTTGCCTATCTGAAGTCCGTACTTGCCCGGGAATTCACCTGACAAAAGCCTGCTGTCCTTGTTGCCGGACAGAGCCTGCGAAGTATAGCTTCCGCCTCTGTTGAAGTTTACGAGAAGATCCTGACGCAGGGTCCTTTTGAGGGGTTCGTCGAGCACTCCGTCGTAATATGCGTCTATCATGGTCCTGTACGCCCTGACGCAAGATCTCACATAACTGATCTCACGCATCCTGCCCTCAAGCTTTAAAGACGCGACACCTGAATCGATCAGACGGCCGATGTAATCGGTAACGTCACGGTCCTTCGGTGACAACAGATGACCTTTACGGAGTCTTAAGCCGTCGTTGAAAAGAGCGTACTCTTCCCTGCACGGCTGGGCGCAGGTTCCCCTGTTGCCTGAACGCGTTCCGCTCTTGTTCATGGCGGAGAACAGACAAAGGCCTGATACACAGACGCAGACGGCACCGTGAGCAAACACTTCTGTATCCATTCCGTATTTGGCCGCCTTGGCGGTCCTCGAAGCGATCTCGTCCATGGTGAGCTCTCTCGGAAGGACTATACGGTTTACTCCGAGCTTTGAAAGATTGTAGAACTCATCTTCGGAGAATACATTCATCTGCGTGCTCGCATTGATGAGCACATCGGGGAAAGCCTTCGCAAGCTTTGCAAGGACACCGCAGTCGGCAACGATAAGACCGTCAACTCCGATTTCTACGGCTTTTGCGATATCGGGAAGGAATTCGTCGAATTCCATGTTGTTCATCAGGGTGTTGACAGTCAGATATACCTTGGATGAACGAAGATGCGCATAGTCGACCGCTTCTTCCAGTTCATAGATATCAAAGTTGTCAGCATTGACTCTGGCGTTGAAACGCCCAAGACCGCAGTAAACGGCATCGGCTCCCATATCAACGGCAGCCTTAAGAATCTCGAGGTTGCCCGCGGGAGCCAGTAATTCAATCTTTTTTCTCATTGTCTTTATCTTTTATGTGTGAAAACAGAACGCTCTTTCCGATTGAAGAAGCACTTGCGAGCTTTTCCATCGGTGTTGGCTCAGGCTTGTTCTTATCGTTGTCTTCGTTAAGTTTGTCCTTCTGCTTGTAATACATCAGCTCAGTCTTTAAGGCATTGTTCTCCGCCCTTAAAGTAATGAGCCTGTCGCACGCTTCGAAAAGCGACATTATGGCTGTCTTGAGCGATGCGATATAAGGGTTGTTCTTCTGTGTTTCCTTGTAGATCTCATCAGCTAAGTCGCCTACCTTGCGGATCCTGTCGGGACTTGCGTCTTCAGATCTTACAATGTACTGGATTCCGCCGATCGTTATCTGCGCGGATTCCTCATCCTTCTTCTTGTCTTCGTTTGCTCTGTAATCACGGGCAGCGATCTTATCTTCAAGTGTCTGTACCTTCTTCTCGGTAACGGTCTTGGCCTTTATCTCACCCTTGAAGAGCTGCTTATACTCAACGATCCCGGAAGCTTTTCCGGAAGATTTGCTCTTGTTTGAACTGTCAGAATACTTGCCAAGGATGCTCGAGTTGGTTTTTCTCATAAGATTTTTCCCCGTTTTGATTAGTTCTAATACTTAACACTTAATTATAACATTTTATTTTAAAGCATTATAAAGATCCCTGAAGTCTGTGGGCTCTAACGCCTCTGCCCTTACGCTTTCCGTATTGAACGCTTCCGTTACCCAGCTTCTGAACTTATCCTTGTCACAGCCTTTAAGGTTGTTTGCAAGAGTCTTTCTTCTCTGCGCAAAGCATTTCTTGATGAAAGCAATGAGTTCTTTGTCAGGTCTTTTATCACTGCATTGGAATCTGATCACCGCGGATGTCGTCCTCGGTTGCGGAACAAAGCATGATCCGGGAACTTTATAAAGGACCTGTATGGCACCGTAGAGCTCTGACACTACTGCCAGAGGACCGTAGCTCTTTGTCGAAGATCCGCATAAGATACGGTCTAAAGCAGCTTCTTCGACCATATAGACGATCGTTCTTGCGTTGACCTCTTCTTCAAAGACCTTCATCATGATGTCCGTCATGATGTAATACGGCAGATTGGAGATGACCACGTCGATCTTTTCGGCGCCGTAATCCTTAAGCTTAAGGAAATCCGAATCGATTATCTCTGTATCCGGATAAGCGTCCCTTAGATAGCTTACGAGCCTTTTGTCGATCTCTACGCACTTGAGATCGATGTCCATATGAGACAGCTTTTGTGTGAGCGCACCGATGCCCGGACCTATCTCAAGAACCGTATCACCGGGCTTAATGTCAGCAGATTCGATAATGCCGTTTATTATCTCCTCATCACAAAGGAAATTCTGCCCGAAGCCCGCTTCAGGCAGAATACCATGTTCCTTCATTATCTGTAAGACTTGTTCCCTTGTCATCAGAGGAAGTAAGCAACGCCGGATTCAAAGATCTTCTGATCCTTGGGTCCCGGGATATTGCTGCAAAGATCGATATCGTATCTTTCCGAGTGACCCATCTTACCGAATACTCTTCCGTCAGGTGAAAGGATACCCTCGATAGCGCAGATGGAGCCGTTCGGGTTGAACTGCGTATCCTTTGCGGCATTACCGTTAAGGTCTACGTAGCATGTTGCGATCTGGCCGTTCCTGGCAAGCTTTTCGACGAGCTCCGTGCTGCAAGCGATCTTACCTTCACCGTGAGATACAGGGATCTCATAGACCTCGCCGGGCTTAACGCCTGCAAGCCAGGGTGAGTTGTTGCTCATGATCTTTGTTGCGACATACTTGTTCTGGTGACGGCCGATATTGTTGAATGTCAGCGTCGGAGAATCAGATGTCAGATCCTTGATCTCACCGAAAGGAACGAGACCCAGCTTGATAAGAGCCTGGAAGCCGTTGCAGATACCGAGCATAAGACCGTCACGGTTCTTGAGAAGGTCGGATACAGCATCTGCAAGAGCACTGTTCCTGAAAGAAGCGGTGATGAACTTACCGGATCCTTCAGGCTCGTCACCTGCAGAGAAACCGCCTGGGATCATGACGATGTTTGCCTGATTGATCTTCTTGGCGAGATCTCTGAACGATTCGTTGATGTCGTTCTGGTTCCTGTTGCGGATTACGAATACCTCAGCCTCAGCGCCTGCACGCTCAAATGCCCTTGCGGTATCGATCTCGCAGTTTGTGCCCGGGAATACGGGGATAACGACCTTCGGCTTGGCACCCTTGAGAACGCCGGGAGCTGCCTTGAATGTCTTGTCTGTCGTGAATTCCTTGATATCAACAGGCATCTGTGCATCGGCAGCCTTCGTGGGGAATATCCTTTCGAGCTTGCCCTCATATGCTTCAAGAGCATCTGCGATATCAAGAGAAGCGCCGTTCCATGTGAACTTGCCGGAATCGTTTGTTGTTCCTACGAACTTACCGCCTGCCATCTCAACTTTATCGATAGCGTTGGAATCGTTAGGGATGGCAACGATGATGGTACCCATCTTTCTCGAGAACAGATCGTTAAATGTGAGCTTGTCGGAGAACTCAAATCCGAGTTCGTTACCGAAGCACATAGCTGCAATTCTTGATGCAAGACCTGCAGACTTAACGACTGCGGCGTTCTGGACCTGTCCTCTCTCCTCAAGCTCTCTTACGGACTTGAATACTCTTAAGACGTGGTCCTTTTTATAGAATCCCATTCCATTTCTTGCGCATGAGAGCATGTAGAGCTTCTGTCCTGCGCCCTTGAGAGTTGCGGAGATAATCTTGTCAGCCTTGGACATGCCTACAGCGAAGCTTACGAGCGTCGGAGGCACGTGGATATCGTTGAAGGTTCCGCTCATGGAATCCTTACCGCCGATAGATGCCGTACCGAAATCAAGCTGTGCCCTGTAAGCGCCGAGCAGTGCTCCGAGAGGCTTACCCCATGTGGAAGGCTCGCCCATTCTCTCGAAATATTCCTGGAATGTAAGCCTTGCCTTTGAAGGATCGCAGCCCATGGCAAGGAGCTTAAGCAAGCTCTCCACTACTGCGTGGTAAGAACCGGCAAACGGGCTCCACTCCGTAAAGAAAGGATCGAAACCGTAAGTCATTACAGAGCAGTCCTTTGTATAGCCCTTGTCGAGCGGGAGCTTTGCAGCCATACCTTCCTCGGGTGAATCCTGCATCTTACCGCCGTAAGGCATGAGGATCGTGGATGCGCCGATCGAAGAGTCGAATCTCTGGATAAGTCCCTTACGTGAGCATCCGTCAAGTGAACCCAGCGTACCCTTGAGGCTTGCGGCGAAATCACCGTCAACGATGCCGTCAGCGGGCTTGTCGAGATATACGTCGCCTGTTGCGGGTTTAACTTCAACTTCGGTAAACTGGCTTGCACCGTTTGTATCGATGAATGAACGGGGCAGATCCACGATCGTGTTGCCGTTCCAGATCATCTTCATGGAAGGTTCTTCGGTAACTTCTGCGACTACAGTAGCCTCAAGGTTTTCCTTCTCTGCGGCAGCCATGAACTTGTCGAGGTCAGCCGGATGTACTACGACTGCCATTCTCTCCTGTGATTCGGAGATTGCGATCTCTGTGCCGTCAAGACCTTCATACTTCTTGGGAACTGCATCGAGATTGATCCTTAAGCCTTCAGCAAGCTCACCGATAGCAACGGATACACCGCCTGCACCGAAGTCGTTACATCTGATGATGAGCCTTGTGACCTCGGGATATCTGAAAAGTCTCTGGAGCTTTCTCTCGGTCGGAGGGTTACCCTTCTGGACCTCGGAACCGCATGTGATAACCGACTTTGTATCGTGAGCCTTGGATGAACCGGTAGCGCCGCCGATACCGTCACGTCCTGTCCTTCCGCCTAAGAGAACGACGATGTCTCCCGGAGCGGGACGCTCACGTACGATATTGTAAGCGGGAGCTGCGCCTACAACGGCACCGATCTCCATTCTCTTTGCGACATAACCGGGATGATAGAGCTCGTCTACCTGGCCTGTCGCGAGACCAATCTGGTTACCGTAGGAGGAATAACCTGCTGCTGCGGTTCTTACGAGCTTCTTCTGTGAGAGCTTGCCCTTGAGTGTCATGGAAACGGGAACTGTCGGGTCGCCGGCGCCTGTTACACGCATTGCCTGATATACATAAGATCTTCCCGAAAGTGGGTCTCTGATAGCACCGCCCAAACATGTCGCGGCACCGCCGAAAGGCTCGATCTCGGTAGGATGGTTATGTGTCTCGTTCTTGAACATGAAGATATAATCTTCTTCCTTGCCGTCTACCTCGATCTTGACCTTGATGGAGCATGCATTGATCTCTTCGGACTCATCTAAGTCAGCGAGCTTGCCGTCTTTTTTGAGCTTCTTTGCGGCGAGGGTCGCAAGATCCATGAGGCAGATGGGCTTCTTTGAGATACGCTCGCCGTAGATCTCCTCACGGTTGGAAAGATAATCGGCATATGTCTTCTTTATCTCTTCAGTGAGCTCGTCATCACCGTCAAATCTGACGTCTGTAAGCTGTGTAAGGAATGTTGTGTGACGGCAGTGGTCAGACCAGTAAGTATCGAGAACCCTGATCTCGGTTACCGTAGGCTGTCTTCCCTGTGTCTTGAAGAAATCCTGAACGAACTTGACGTCTTCAAAGCTCATGGCAAGACCCATTCCGTCCCTTAATGCCTTGAGCTCGGTGTCGTCCATATCGGTAAAGCCGTTGATCGTCTTAACGGTCGTAGGGATATCGTATCTGTCAACGAGAGTTTCGGGCTTCTTTGCGGATGCCTCACGCGCCTCAACGGGGTTGATCAGGTAACCCTTGATCTTCTCCTTGTCTTCTTCGGAGACAGATCCGTAGAAAGCGACGATCCTTGCGCACTTAACGAGCGGACGCTCTTTCTGCGTAAGGAACTGGATGCACTGTGCAGCGGAATCCGCTCTCTGGTCGTACTGACCGGGAAGCGATTCGATTATGAGCACATAAGCTGCTCCCGAAAGATCGACGTTCTCGTCCGAAACCGTATCGACCGGAGGTTCGCTGAAAACTACTGTTTTCGCCTTCTCATACTCTTCATCGGTGATACCGGAAACGTCATAGCGGTTGATGACTCTGACCTTGGTAATGCCTGAGCATTCAAGATCATATTTAACGTCATGCAGGATGCCGCCGGCTTCAACGTTGAATTCTTCTTTCTTTTCTGACAGGACTCTTCTGACGTCGCTCTCGTTCATTGGAATTCTCCTTTATTAAATATTGTCAGCGCTTTTAGCAAGCAGTTCCGTGTTGTACCTGAGGAAACGCTCAAGACCTTCGCTGTCAAGCGAACCGTGTGCGAGCTTTGCCTGGTCGTATATATGCTGCGCAAGGCGGTCGGCTTCCGCGGTCTTTGTACCCATGGATTCCAATGCCTCGAGCTTTGCGATGAGCGGGCTGTCCGTGTTGATGACGAGTTCTTCCGTATCCGGGAACATATCAGCCATCTGCTCGGGAGTCATATTGCTCATAGCCATCATTTTCTCATACTGTGCGCGCATTTCCTTCATTCTTCTGTTATGCTCAGCCTCCCTGATGAGAGCAGGCATGGAATCAGCGCCCATCTCCTGCGCGAAAACATTGAGCTTGTCGTTGGAAAGCGCTCTTCTGAAGAAGTCCTTAAGCTTGTTCTTGGTCTCCTCATCGGATTCCTTGCCGGAAAGCTCCGAATCGACTCTCTGGAATCTGTTCTCGGGCTTCTTGTATTCATGGAAGGACATGAAATTGTTGTCTATCTCTTCGTTCATGACGACTACGTCATAACCGTCCTTCTTGCTCATCTCGACATATGCGGCCTGAGCCTTGGGATCTGTCGTGTATCTGATAGTCTTGTGATCGCCTTCGGTAAGCTCTGCAAGAGTCTTGAACTTGCCGTCGACTGTCTTGTAAAGGCAGATGTCACTTACCTTCTCGTAGAACTTTTCTTCTTTCATCATGCCGTACTTGACGAAGATGGATATATCTGACCAATACTTCTCATAGTCCTCGCGCTGCTTCTTGAAGAGTTCATTGAGTTTGTCTGAGACCTTCTTAACGATGTGACCGGAGAGCTTCTTTACGTACTCGTCCTGCTGGAGAGCGGAACGTGATACGTTGAGCGGCAGATCGGAGCAGTCAAGGCATCCCTGGAGCAGGAACAAGAAATCAGGGATGATCTCTTCAATATTATCTGCTACGAATATCTGGTGATTGTAGATCTTGATCCTTCCTTCAAGAGACTGATAAACATTGTCTGTCTTTGGGAAATAAAGGATTCCCTGAAGCGTGAAAGGATAATCCATGTTGAGGTGGATCCAGAACAGAGGATCCCTGCCGTCGTTGAATACGCTGTGATAGAAAGACTTGTATTCATCATCGGTGCACTCTGAAGGCTTCTTTGTCCAAAGAGGGCTCTTGTTGTTGACGGGAAGATTCTTTACGGGTTCTTCCTTATACTCTTCGCCCTTCTCTTCAGCTTCCTTCTTGCGCTTTGCCTCAGCCTCTTCGTGGAGCTTATCTGCCTTCGTATCGATGAAATAGATATCTGCAGGTGCAAAGTAGCAGTACTTGCGGAGTGTCATGCGGATTGTGGCGGAATCGAAGATCTTAACCGCTTCTTCGGAGAGCTTCAATGTGATGACGGTTCCCCTGTCCTTCTTATCTGAAGCGGAGATCTCGTAATCCATACCGTCTTCGCTCTTCCATTTGACAGCCTCTGAGCCTTCAACAAAGCTCTTTGTCTCAATGGTGACTTCATCGGCTACCATGAATGCGGAATAGAAACCGAGACCGAAATGTCCGATGATTCCGGACTTGTCGGTTGATTCTTCCTGATACTTTGTAACGAAATCAAGAGCACCGGAGAATGCGATCTGGTTGATGTACTTCTCTACTTCCTCCTGGGTCATTCCGATACCGTCGTCGCAGAATGCGATCGTCTTGGCGTCGTCATCGTAAATGATCTTTATGGAGTAATCAGCCTTGGGATCTGCGCCTGCTTCGGCCTTGCCGAGCTCTGCGAGCCTTCTGTGCTTTGAGATGGCATCCGCGCAGTTGGATACCAATTCTCTTACGAAGATGTCCTTATCCTCGTAGAGCCACTGTCTGATTACCGGAAAAATGTTTTCGGTTGTTACCGATACCTTTCCCTTCTTTGTTTCCATTTATATCACCTCCAAATGTGAAGCTATGTATTCTTCCGTATAGCCCGCATAAGCTTCCGAGATCATGTTAAGGAGCGGGTCGTTTACGGAATTGAAAGTGTGGTCATCGATATAGGTGACCGGGAGTATGTCAAAAGGCGTGCTGCTGACGAAGATTGCCGCATTGCCTTTGACCAGTTCATCCATGGTGAACATACCTGTGGCAAGTTCAAGGCCGGATCTCTTGAGGGCTTCGATCACGCGCCTTCTCGTGATACCGATAAGGATCTTGTCATCAGGTGCTGAATATACCTTTCCGTCCATGATAACGAAAAGATTGGACATGGATCCTTCATAGAGCTTTCCGTCGTTATCGCTTAATACGAGTTCGAAAGGCTTGCCGTGAGCGTTCTCGGTCTTGAACTTCGCGTTGACGGTATTCTTATAATCACCCCTGAAGATCTTGAGATTAGGAGTCTGTCTCTCCCACTTAAGAAGGCTCGTATTGATGCCGTTCTCAAACATCGATCTGTCCGGAACGTTGACATCGACAAGATGTATAAGAAGATGATCCTTTGTAAGAACAATGCGGATGTTGCCGTCTTTGTTAAAGCCGATCTTCTTTAAGAATGAATATGCTTTGTCAGAGATATCTTTTGTATCTACGGGGAAATCCTCAAGGCCTTTGACCGACTTAGTAAGTCTTGCCATGTGGTCCTCGAGAAAAAGAAGCACTCCCCTCCTGATCCTTACCGTCTCATAGTATGTTCTGTCATCAGTGGGCTTGGAAAGCTCATCGGCCTTGTCTGAACAGACATTATAAAAAGCGCCGTCAAAGAAAAAATCATCTCCTGACGGATGCTCCATCAAAGGGTATGCCATCTGTATGTCTCCGATTTATGATTAAAGAATAAAATCCAACTAAAATTGTAACCAAAAAGAACCCCATTTACAAAACGACAGGTCCGAAAACATGCACAAAAATTATTATAATATATTAGCTTGTTTTATTTAGGGGCCGACTTTACAATAATCACTATTGACTCGGAGTTTAACAAAGAGTAATATGTTGGCGTTTTATACAACAGCTTGCATAAATATTCAATCTTGTGGAGGTGCCATATGGCAAAAGAAAAGTTCTTGCTGGCTTATTCCGGCGGTCTGGACACATCGATCATCATTCCCTGGCTTCTTGAGCACTATGACTGCGAAGTTATCGCATACTGCGGTGAAGTCGGCGTAGGCGTTGATAACGACTATCTCAAGGCTAAGGCTCTCAAGTGCGGCGCTACAAAGTGCTATGTTGAGAACATTGAAGATGAGTTCGTTACGGATTTCGTATACCCTACTCTCAAGGCAAATGCTGTTTATGAAGGCAAGTACCTACTCGGTACATCCATGGCACGTCCTCTTATCGCAAAGCATTTCGTTGATGTCGCACGTAAGGAAGGCTGCACCACGATCGTTCACGGCTGCACCGGCAAGGGCAACGACCAGGTAAGATTCGAGCTCTCCATCAAGGCTCTTGCTCCTGAGATGAAGATCCTCGCTCCCTGGAGGATCTGGGATATCAAGTCCCGTGACGAAGAGATCGATTACGCTGCAGCTCACGGCATCGAAGTTCCCGTTACAAAGGAGAACAACTATTCCAAGGACGAGAACCTCTGGCACCTCTCTCACGAGGGTATGGATCTTGAAGATCCCGCAAATGAGCCTAACCTCGACAAGATCCTTGAGCTTATGGTCTCTCCCGAGAAGGCACCTGATGCTCCCACATATGTAACCATCAAGTTCGAGAAGGGTATCCCTGTTGAAGTTGACGGACAGAAGCTCTCCCCCGCTGATCTTCTCAAGTACTGCAACAAGGTTGCCGGCGCTAACGGCGTAGGTATTGCAGACATCGTTGAGAACCGTCTTGTAGGCATGAAGTCCAGAGGCGTTTACGAGACTCCCGGCGGAACACTTCTTTTCGCTGCACACAGAGAGCTTGAGCTCCTCACCATCGAGCGTGACACTCTCCACTATAAGGATCTCGTATCTCAGAAGTTTGCTGAACTCGTTTACTACGGTCAGTGGTTCCACCCGTTAAGAGAAGCTCTCTCCGCTTTCGTTGACGACACAGAGAAGACAGTTACAGGTGAAGTCAAGATGAAGCTCTACAAGGGCAACTGCACACCTGCAGGCACAAAGTCTCCTTATTCCCTCTCCGATCCCGAGATCGCTACATTTGAG
>ODAI013495381.1_pt1 | contig 15764 bp, 11 predicted proteins | sample 1539321 | NCBI WGS metagenome assembly ODAI01 (sample SAMN02144231, study PRJEB22623) | gut metagenome | biome: sheep rumen | host: Ovis aries | place: New Zealand
CGGGAGCAAGCTCCCTCCGCTTCGTTCGACTTGCATGTGTTAAGCGTGCCGCCAGCGTTCGTCCTGAGCCAGGATCAAACTCTTCATAAAAGTTGTATCTGAAACCCCTTCCGGGGTTTAAAGATCCTGTTCAAGTCTTTTCTGACTTCTTTGAGCTTCTGAAATATCGTGATAATATCTCAAGGTTGCTCTACCTTTTTTCAAAGGAATTTGGGTTCGTTTCTTAGTTCGTTCAAACTAATTTACAAGTTCATTGTTCAATTTTCAAGATTCGCTCTGCCCTTTCCCTGAGCCGCCTCAGGCGTCCTTCCGGACCCTCTCTCGCAGCCCCGTTCATCGGGCGACTTGTATATATTAACACATTTCTCCCCGCTTGTCAAGAACTTTTTCCCATTTTTTTCGCTTTTGGATGGTTGCACAATACTTCAACATATTTTTTGACATTCACTTAGGCGGGTTGCATATGTTTTTCGTCTCTTTTGCAGTGAAACGGTAGTGGGCTCTTATGATTTACCATTATCTCATCTCGGTCAGAAATTCTTTTTTTATTCTGATCTTTAAATATGCCGCTGTCACTCTCGACACTTCATACTATATACTATTGTTTTTCGACCCTGTTATTTCGATGTCTGTTTATTTCTCTGCCTCTTACATAGAACTATAATTATACTGATTTCTGACCGATGTATAGACAAGAAACAAGCCGCAAATGCTTGGATATAAGGGATCTGAGGCTTGGAGATCGTCTATACATCGAGGAAGAATTAGTATTAACAGCACCGCTGCCCTCCCCGTTGCCGGGGAGGGCAGCAGCTTTATAGAGAGGAGAGAAATGGGGGGATATCATATCACTGCTGGGCTTCCTCATCGCCCTTGAGGGTGATGGTCACTTCCTTGTCGCCGTTGTTCCTTGCAATGGTGACAGTCATGGTGTCGCCTATCTGGTGCTTGGACTTTATCTCTGTAAGATCCTCCATCGAGGTTACCTTCTGACCGTCGGCAGCGATTATGACATCATAGGCTGCAAGTCCTGCCTCCTCGGCAGCACTGCCCTCGCCTACCGAAACTATCATTACGCCCTCGCTGACGGGGAGATCGTAGTAACGCTGTATAGCACTGTTTATGGTAGAGCCTGTTATACCTATCTGAGGTGTTCTGTTGATAACATAGCCGTTGTTCATAAGGTCGCTGATGATAGGCATCGCATCGCTTATGGGTATAGCAAAGCCCGTATCATCCACCTGTGAGCCCTGTAACTTTGAGGAGGATATGCCTACCACCTGACCGTAGCCGTTCACAAGGGCGCCGCCGGAGTTGCCGGGGTTTATGGCTGCACTGGTCTGTATAAGGGTGATGGACTGTGCGCCGCCCGTGGACAGCTCCACATCAAGGTTCCTGTTAAGTCCGGAGATGACGCCGTCGGTAACTGTAAGTCCAAGTCCCAGAGGATAGCCTATGACTGCGGCTGTGTCACCCATCTGAAGTGCGCCCGAATCGCCGAACTCTGCGGCGGTGAGGGTCTTTCCCTGAGGGTCTATCTTCAGGACTGCTATATCGGAATCGGAATCCGCACCGATTATCTCTGCTTCGTACTCGGTCTCCGAATCATCCGAAAGAACTATGGTGACCTTGTCTGCCTTCTTCTTTACCGTGCGGTAGGAGCCGCCGTTGTTGAAGAAGTAGTTGAATATGTCGCCGTAGCCGCCGAAACCGTTCCCGTAGCCGCCGTAGGGGTCGCTGTACCCGTCACCTGCCACATATTCCTGTGTTTCGTTCTCCACAACATGGGCGTTGGTGATGATGTAGCCCTCCTCCGAAAGGATTATCCCCGAACCCGTTCCGCCGGAATTGCCGAACTGCGAATGAACGGAAACGATGGAGGGCGATACCTTCTTTACTATCTGCTGGAGGCTGAGCTCTCCGTTCTGGGTATTGGGAGTGCTGAGCATATTCTGCACGCTCACCTTTGTGTCATCCGTCTTTACGGTATCTGCTGCGGCTGTATCTGCTGCGGCTGTATCTGCTGCCCCGGCGGAGGATGTATCGGCTGCGGCGGTGCTTATCTGAGGGTCGAGCTTCTTCTGGAGGTAGGAGCCTCCGAAGCCGGAAGCGCCGCCTACTACCGCTACAGCAAGCAGGAGAGCGACAGTTCTTCCCACGCCCTTCTTCTCCTTCTTGGGAGCATATTCCTCATAGCTGTAATTGCTTTCATACATAGTGCGTACTTCCTTTCTGCTGATACTGATCTCTGACCGACGTACAGACAAGAAGCAAGTCGCAAATGCTTGAATATAAAGGATCTGAGGCTTGGAGATCGTCTGTACATCGAGGAAGGATCTGTATGAGCGCCCTTTTCCTTATCTTCGGGTGCTCTCTTTGTTTCTATGATTATATACTACACCCCTTTTGTGAAAACAGCGTGATATCGGATTGAAAAGGAGAAAAAAAGTAGATGTGAGATAATGAGAGTTATGACATGATGATAGCAAAAAATGGTTAGAAGTTAACCTGTGCATATAGTAAAATTGAAGTATCTATAATTTATCCCGGCTCAGAAGGAGGATAAGCCATGCAAATGTCATTTCGCTGGTACGGCACCGGCAATGACAGTGTATCACTGTCGCAGATAAAGCAGATCCCCGGAGTAACGCAGATAGTCTGGGCGCTGCACAGCAAGCAGCCCGGTGAAGTCTGGGAAAAGTCCGAGATCCAAAAGGTCAAGGATGAACTGGATGAATACGGCTTCGGTATGGATGTGGTGGAATCCGTCAACGTCCATGATGACATAAAGACCGCAGGCAGGGACCGTGATCTTTACATCGAAAACTACAAACAGACACTCAGAAACCTGAAGGAGTTCGGCGTAAAGGTGGTCTGCTACAATTTCATGCCCGTTTTCGACTGGACGAGGACAGACCTTTTCCATCCCCTGCCAGACGGCTCCACTGCTCTTTTCTATGAAAAGGACAAGATAATCGATGACCCCAAGGAAATGGCAGCCTACATTATCAAGGGCTCCGCAGGCTACACCATGCCGGGATGGGAGCCGGAGAGGATGGAGCACCTGACAGAGCTTTTCGAGCTCTACAAGCCCGTGGACAAGGAGCAGCTCTGGGAAAACCTGAAATACTTCCTGGAAGCTCTTATGCCCGTATGCCGTGAATGTGACATCAAAATGGCTATACATCCGGACGATCCCCCATGGGATATTTTCGGACTGCCCCGCCTCATCACCGACGAGGCTGCCGTTGAAAGGCTCCTTTCCATGGTGGACGACCCCTACAACTGCCTTACTCTCTGCTCCGGTTCTCTGGGCTCCGAGCCCCGCAACAACGTGGCGGACATCGTGAGAAAGCACTGCTCACGCATAGCCTTTGCCCATATAAGGAACGTAAAGCACTACGAAAACGGGGATTTCAGCGAAGTCTCCCACAGGGACTGCGACGGAGACGTAGGCATACTCGACATCATCAGAGCCTACCACGACGGCGGTTTTGACGGCTATATCAGACCCGACCACGGCAGGCACATCTGGGGCGAGAAATGCCGCCCCGGCTACGGTCTTTACGACAGGGCGCTGGGTATAATGTACATACTGGGCGCATGGGATATGCTGGATAAGCTTGGGGGAGCAAAATGAAGCTGTCATACGAAGGATTGAAAAAGGATGCCGCACTGTGGCAGGAAAAGGGCTTTATCATCCCCACCCATGACATTGAGCGGATGAAGGAGAACACCAAAGCCGCTCCGGAATGGATGCACATAGGTGCGGGGAATATTTTCAGAGGATATGTGGCTCGGCTGGCGGACGATCTTCTTGAACAGGGTCTCATGAGCACGGGCATTTTTGCCGCTGAGTGCTTCAGCAGGGAGCCCATAGAAAAAATGCTCATCCCCTACGATGACCTTGTGCTTTTTGTGGGGCTCAGGGCAAGGGGGGACAAATACCTGCGCATCATAGGCAGCATAGCCGATGCGGAGGCTGCCGCAGGAGAGGGCTTTGAAAGGCTGAAGGCCGCTGCCCGCTCATCCTCTATTCAAATGATCTCCTTTACCATAACCGAAAAGGGCTACGCCACCCACGACATGAACGGCAATGTGCTGGAGGGTGCCGCAAGGGATATAGAGAACGGCACCGAAGGCGACCTTTCAAGCGCCATGGGAAAGACTGCTTCCCTCCTCTACGAAAGGTTCAGGGCAGGAGCCGCTCCCATAGCCCTTGTGAGCATGGACAACTGCAGCGCCAACGGCGAAAAGCTGCGGGCAGGGGTCATGTTCATAGTAAACGGCTGGCACAAAAACGGCTTTGTCCCCGCAGGATTTGTCAAATATGTGAGCGACACCTCAAAGGTCTCCTTCCCGTGGAGCATGATCGACAAGATAACCCCCCGTCCCGATGCAGGCGTCGGCAGAGAGCTGGCAGATATGGGCATAGATGGGATGGCGCCCATGAAAACGGGCATAGGCACCTTTATAGCTCCCTTTGTCAATGCGGAGATGCCCGAATACTTAGTGATAGAGGACAGCTTCCCCAACGGCAGGCCTCCGCTTGAAAAGGCAGGGGTCTACATCACCGACAGGGACACCGTGAACAAGGCGGAGCGAATGAAGGTCATGACCTGCCTCAATCCCCTGCACACCGCACTGGCGGTAACGGGCTGTCTCCTGGGCTTTGGCAGGATATCCGAGGAAATGGCGGATGAGGATCTGAAAAAGCTGGTGTACGGTCTGGGCTACAAAGAGGGTCTGCCTGTGGTAACGGATCCGGGCATCATCCGTCCGGAGGATTTTCTGAAGGAAGTGCTGGAGGAAAGGCTCCCGAATCCCTCCCTGCCCGATACTCCGCAGCGTATCGCCACCGATACCTCACAGAAGATACCCATCCGTTTCGGTGAGACCGTCAGGGCGCATGAGGAAAAGGGGGACACCGCCACACTGGAGCTTATCCCCTTTGTGACAGCCGCATGGCTTCGCTATCTCCTCGGCACAGACGACAAGGGAGAGCCCTTTGCACCCAGCCCCGATCCTCTCCTTGAGGAACTGACGGAAAGGCTCTCGCCCCTGCATTTTGGCGCTCCTCTTACGGAGGAGGGGGAAAGAGCCGTAAACGGCATACTCTCCAATCCCGCCCTCTTCGGCACGGATCTGACAAAAAACGGTCTCGCTCCGAAGGTCACCGCATACCTGCGTGAGATGCTCTGTGCGGGCGGAGTCAGGAAAACACTCAGAAAAGCACTGGACAATGCAGGAGCATGATCTGATACATTACCCCGTTCAGAAATATAAAGATATCCCCCTCATCCTGCAGCAGACCTGCAGGATGAGGGGCGTTTTCATCCGTGTTTTTCACGCTGACTGTTCATTTATCAGCTTTTTTAGGAGAACAGCATCCTTTACAGTGACAGAACCGTCACCGTCAAGATCATAGCCTTCGGGGACTGTCGTATACCTGTTCATAATATGCCTTGCAAGCAAATGCAGATCATCATTGTCTGTGTCGCCGTCTTTGTCAAGATCTCCTGTTACAGTATCAGATGACTTTTGCGCAAAGGTGATCTTTGCAGGCTCGCCGTAGTTTCCGTCCTTGTCTACAGCCCATACTGTGACCCGGGTATTTATACCATAATTGCTGACTTCAGCCGCACTCATGCTTACACTTTTACCCGTTGTGTATGAAGCTGATTTGGGATAATATGGGGTTTTTTCGTAATCATACCTGATCGCATATCCCATTGCACCGTCTACAGGTTCCCAGTTGATATCATAGAAATAATTGTTTGACGATACGGGAGAAGAGACTGTCAGCCTTGGAGCGGGCAATGCTTCGTTCTTGTTTCCTCCGTTGTACTCTATGGTAAACGGAACTTCCTCGGCCTCAAAAATACTTACAAAACTACTATCATACCACCTGTCCTTGTAGCCTTCGGGCCGGACATAGACCTTGAGCTTATCCGGGACAGCCGTTCCGTCATCAAGCAGTAATTTTGAAGTAATGTCTCCTCTTACAGTTCCCTCAGGGTCAAGTATGCCCCTTCTTGTGTTTGTTGACCAATCCACATCATAGACAGACATGGCACTTGAACTTGTAATGAATCTGCCGTCTGTGTCTTTGATTACTAAAGAATAATACATATACATTCCCCATCCTTTTCCGTCAAGGTCGGGGGAAATGCCCGGGACTTCAGGGTTTTTGAAAGTCAGCCTGTCGGTCTCTTTGTCATATGCAAACTGCGGATCCCATGCAGCCTCCTGATCCATAACAGCATCTTCAAATGTAAGCTCTGTATGATCACTGAAGTTGCCGTCCTTATCTATAGCCCACACCGCTATCGTGCTGTCTTTACCCCATTTATTCACATCGGATTCGGATATGTAGAAAGCATTGTCGTTCGTATAGCCGCTGGTCACCTTTTCGTCAGCAGACTTTATTATATAATAATAACCTATGGCACCGTCCACTTTATCTATGTCCGCAATATACTGTTTTAACAACTGGTGTGTGAGCTTAACATTCGGGGTACTGAGATCATCCGACTTTTTACCACCGTTGTATGTAATGGTATAGGGTACCGTCTGAGGAGAAAAGGTGCTTGTCAGAATACTTCCTGAAAAATCGGGACAGGTATTGGGCTGTACCTCAACGGTAACATCCGGGGAAAACGAGACATCTTCAGAGTTCAGATATTTATTAGTGATAATATGCTGTGTAACAGCCGCCTTTACGTTCATACCGGGATCCAGGACACCTATCCTCTTTTCGGTGCTCCAGTCAACATCATAGATGGAAATGGGATATTCGGTAATCTCCCCGTTATGGTCACCACCTGTAAACTTCATTTTCACTTTGTAGGTCATATACATGCCCCAGCCCTTGGTCGTATAATCGGGCTGTACCTTTATGTCCGGGTTCTTCCATGTCAGCTTGTCAGTGCTTTCATCGTAGGTAAACTGTGGATTCCATACAGGAAGATCACTGCTGTGGCAGATGCCCGGTGCACTGTAATTGCCGTCCTTATCCACAGCCCACACATAAACGTCAAAATCCCCCTTCCGGACAATGTCAGCCGACACCTTAAGTGACCCCAGCCGCCCCCAATAATATCCGTTCTCTGCATCAGGATCGTCCTTGTATTTATATGTTGCAACATAGCCTGCTGCATTATCAACTGCAAGCCACCTGAAGGTTTTAGTGCCGTCACTTCCTATTACGGAGAGACCGGGGACAGGGCTGTCTATAGTATTGACCTGCTTTCCGCCTCCAAAAGTCACATCAATGGATCCGCTGCTTTTGTACGGCTGTGTTTCGTAGCCTTTTCCGGCTTGCACTTCAACATGCGCTTTGCTGAAGTCAAATCCTTCTATACTACAACGTACGAGAAGAAATCTTAAGTCTATACTCAGCTTATCTGCAAGGGCTCCGGCGTTGATATATGTCTGATGTATCGTACATATATACTCTTTGTCGATATCGGGGTTGCTGCATGAAACAACATATGTAGCATAAACACTGTTCGGATTCGAGTAGGGTTCTCCCTCCGGTATCCTGTTAAATGTGAGGATACCGGTCTCTTCGTTATAATCCAGACCTGCATCCCAGTACACCGTCTGCGCAGTATCTTCGGTGTTATATTCTTCCTCATGTATACCGTCTTCCTGCATATGAAGATCATCTGTTCCGACAGCCGTTCCATCTGTACCCAAATATGCTATTTCCTCATCTCTGGATACAGCGGAAAACAAAGCGGTATCCGCTTTCTTTACAACAGGAACGGCTGCGTAAGCCGTATGTGCCGTGCCTGACAAAAGAATCAGAGCAGAAAGAACAGCAGAAAATATCCTTTTATTCCTCATAGTGATCTGCCCCCATGGATCTGTTTCATAATGGTCTCGGATATACCTGTATACCCGGACAAAGGTTACTGTACTATTTATTATATTATTATATATCAGTTATTAAAAAATGTCAACACTTTTTTCAAAATGTATATTCTTGCTTTGGGTCATATCTATTGACAACACAGAGAGTGACCCGCTTTTAGCGAAAAAACGACTTGACAAAAGCATTTCTTTGTATTATAATGTCTTTTATCTGTTGCATCGCCCTCACAACACCAAACAGATAAGGAAAGAGAAAAATGTATACAAAGATAAAGGGTCTTTTCGGGCCCTCACAGTTTTACAAGACCGCCCTTTCGCTGGCGGTGCCCATCATGCTCCAGCAGCTCATACAGAGCATGGTGTCGCTTATAGACAATTTCATGGTCTCCGGCCTCGGTGACATCTCCATGTCGGGTGTAAACGTAGGCGGACAGGTGCTTTTCGTATTTATGGTCTACACCAACGCCATCTGCATGGCAGGCGGCATATTCATGACCCAGTTTTTCGGTGCAAAGGACAAGGAAGGCATGAAGCAGTCCTTCCGCTTCAAGATGATAATGGGTCTTGCAGCCTTTGTGCCCTACATACTGGTGTGCCTTGTTTTCCCAAGAGAGGTACTGAGCCTTATGCTCATAGGGAATTCCCAGGCGGAGCCCATCCTTGACGAGGCTGTGAAGTACGTAAACATCATGTCCCTGGTAGGCATACCCATGACTGTATCGGTGTGCATAGCCAGCTCCCTGCGTGACATGGGGCAGGTACACATCCCCCTTGCGGTAACAGTGGCTGCCACCCTTACCAACACTGCCTTCAACTACCTGCTCATCTACGGCAACCTGGGCTTTCCCCGTCTGGAAGTACGGGGCGCCGCCATTGCGACGGTCATCGCCCGCATGGTGGAGCTTGTCATCTTCTGCATCGTCTACATCAGGAAAAAGCCCGATTTTGCCGTGCATCTCGGTGAATTTTTCAAGGTTGACCTCAGACTTTTCCGTGAGATCTTCAAAAAGGGCGCACTGGTGCTTTTCTGCGAAATGGTCTGGGTCATCTCGGAGACCGTCACCACCGCCATCTACAACGGCAGGGGCGGAGCGGACGTAGTTTCGGGCATGGCATCCAGCTTTGCCATCGCAAACCTCTTCTTCGTTGCATTCGGCGGCATCTATTCATCCACCGGTGTGATACTTGGGAAGACCCTCGGTCAGGGAGACCCGGACAGGGCACGCATCCAGAAAACGTGGCTGCTGTCGGGTTCCGCCCTCTTCGGCGTGCTGATGATGTTCTTCGGCTTCGCCACCACCCTTGTCATACCCCTTGTATTCGGCAGGCTCAGCGAAAGCGCCGTTGGCATCTGCCGTGATATGGTCATCCTCATGTCCTTCTTCATGCCCATCTGGGTATATATGAACGCCCAGCAGGCGGTGGCAAGAGCAGGAGGCGACACAGCCATGGGAGCCTGCACCGATTCCGTCATAACCATCGTGGTCATGATGCCCATGCTCTTTATACTCGGTCTTTTCACCAACATCGGTCCCGTGATGATGTATCTCTTTGTCAAGCTCCTTGATATAGTCAAGCTCATCGTTTTCCACATCTGGCTCAAAAAAGAGCGCTGGCTCAAAAACCTCACCCGGCAGGCAGAGTCGGCAGCGCCGACAAGCAATCGTTGATATCTCTCATCGGTACCTCTGCATACGGGCTCGGGTCGGCAGCGCCGACAGGCACCCGGCAGGCTGAGCCTGCATCCACCCGTTGATATCTCTCATCGGTACCTACGCATACGGGGTCGGTAACTTATCATACAAAAATTCCCCGAATTTATGAAAGAAGGTCAGCATATGTCCGCAGGATACAGGATCTTGCTCATACTGCTTGCTATGTTCACATCTGCCTGCGGCAGCGCCCCGAAGTCCGCAGACGGCGATACACAGACAGCGGCGGCACAGACATCCGCCGAAGCAAAAGTGACTGTCGGCAGCACAGCAGCAACATCATCGGAAAAAGAGGAGGATGAGGTCATGATATTCAGCGCAAACGGAAGATCATTCACCGTCACGCCCGCAGATACAGCAGCCGCAAGGGAGCTTGAAGAAAAACTGAAGGATGAGCCCCTCACGGTGACACTGAATGAATACGGCGGCTTTGAGAAGGTGGGCGGGCTTCCCTTTTCGCTCACACGGGAGGATGTCCGTACAGATACAGAGCCCGGTGACATAATGCTCTATCAGGGAGACCAAATGACTGTATTTTACAGCAGCAATTCATGGAGCTACACAAAGCTGGGACATATAGATGCCTCCGGAAAGGAGCTTGAAGAGCTTTTCGGAGAGGGAGACATCACTGTTACGCTTTCCCTGGAGTAAAGAAGTTTTTTTCATATTATCCTTGACAAACAAGGAAAAAGGGTGTATAATTATTTCCAGAAATGCGAATAGTGTCCATGTTGGTCAGTAAATGAGACCCCCGGAGTTGCAGCTCCGGGGGTCTCGTCGTGCCGCTCCCCTCTCCGAGGGAGCTGTTGGTCATTATAAACAATTCCAAAATCAGAATAAAAACCAATTTGTCAACAGAGTAGAATGTAGCGCAGGATCATTGACAAAGACCGATGCAAAGGTTATAATCATATAGTGAAACTGATAATTGTTTTCATTTTTGATCTACTTTGAACAGGCTTGCTCATGGGCGCAAGCATCAAGTCACAACAAGCGGAGGAATAAAAATGTCTGTACAGATGAGGTGCAAAAATGTATCTCTGGGCTACGAGGACGGGATCGTTACAGAGGGGCTGGAATTCACCGTCAGCAAAGGGGACTACCTTTGTATACTGGGCGAGAACGGTTCGGGAAAAAGCACCCTCATCAAAGCCATACTGGGTCTGAAAGCACAGGTGAAGGGCGACATAGAGTGGTGCGGCGACACGAAAAAGAACGAAGTGGGCTACCTTCCGCAGCAGACCCTTGTACAGAGAGATTTTCCCGCCTCCGTCCGTGAGATAGTCCTTTCGGGGTGTGTGGCAAAGAGCGGTCTCAGACCTTTCTACTCTAAAGAGGAAAAGGCTCTGGCGGACAGCAGCATGAAGCGCCTCGGTATAGATACACTCTCAAAGCGCTGCTACCGTGAGCTTTCGGGAGGGCAGCAGCAGAGAGTGCTGCTGGCAAGGGCACTGTGCGCCACAAGTAAGATACTTCTCCTTGATGAGCCTGTCACGGGTCTGGACCCTAAGGCACAGATCGACCTCTACGAGCTGATAGCGAGCCTGAACAAAGAGGGCATAACCATAATAATGGTCTCCCACGACATAAACACGGCGATAAAGTACGCCTCCCACATACTGCACATAGGCAGCAGGAAACAGCTTTTCTTCGGCACCAGGGAGGACTACACAAAGAGTATGTCGGGGATGGAATTTCTCGGAACGCAGGAGGATGAAAATGTCTGAAAGCATTGAAAAACTGGTCTCCTACTTTGAATTTCCCTTTGTGAGGTATGCCTTCATCGTAGGACTGCTCATTTCCCTTTGCGCCTCTCTTCTGGGCGTGACGCTGGTGCTAAAGCGCTTTTCCTTTATAGGTGACGGCCTTTCCCATGTGGCGTTCGGTGCCATGTCACTGGCAGCCACCGTACCGGTGATGATAAAGCAGGCAGCCCTTGCCCTTTCACGGAGCGGGGAGCTTTCCCCGGGAGTGCAGGGTGTGATAAACTTTCTGGGCGGTCTCAACGACATGGTGATAGTCCTGCCGGTCACTCTGCTCTGCGCCATACTCCTGCTGCGGACGGGGCAGAACACCAGGATAAAGGGCGATGCGGCGGTGGCTATGCTCTCGGTGGGAGCACTTGCCATAGGCTACCTGCTGATGAACCGCTTCCCCTCGGGCGCAAATATCTCCGGGGATGTGTGCAGCACCCTTTTCGGCTCCGCATCCATCCTCACCCTGAAGCCCGAAGACGTGACACTGTGCATCATAATGGCGGCTGTGGTCATAGTCGTGTATATCCTGTTCTACAACAAGATATTCGCCGTCACCTTCGACGAGAACTTCACCAAAGCCACGGGAGTGAATGCAGGTGGCTACAACCTGCTCATAGCCGTTATCACCGCCCTTATAATCGTCCTTGCCATGAATCTGGTGGGCTCCCTCCTCATCTCCGCACTGATAATATTCCCCGCTCTGGCTGCCATGAGACTTTTCAAGAGCTTTAAGAGCGTCATCCTCTGCTCGGCGGTCATTTCAGTTGTCTGTGCTGCATTCGGCATAATATCATCCCTGCTTTTCTCCACCCCCGTAGGCTCTACCATCGTACTGGCAGATCTGCTGGTATTTGCAGCATTCTCACTCATCTCATCACTTTCAGGGAGCAAACAATGAAAATGACATCATCTGCGGCACCATGGTCTATGCACAGGTGTCCGACATCTCTGACCGATGTACAGACAAGAAAAATGAGGGACACTCCGGTGTCCCTTTTCTTTTTTTGAGAGGGAATGCCGATATTATCAGCTGCAAGGAGCACACCTTGCAGATATGCTGTTCCCTCAGATATCAATATCTCTCTTTTCCTTTCTGAGTATCCTCTGTATGGCAAATTTTCCGGATATGGCTGCTATGGGCAGACCGCCGGGGCTCATTACCCACTGACCTGCCATGTAGAAGTTGTCGAGCCCTTTAAGGGTGCCCTTTACTTTGAGCTGCTTTGCGCCCACGGTGGTGGTGAATGCCATGTAAGCCCCGTGATAGGCGTTGCAGTAGCGCTCATAGGTAAGAGGGGTCCAGCAGTCGAGAAGCTCCGCCTTTCCCGCAAGCTCCGGGAACTCTTTTTCTATGCGCTCCGTCACAGCCTTTACGAGCTCCTCCTTCTTCGCCCTGTACTCTTCCTTTGAAAGGCTCTTCCAGTAGAGAAAATCCTCATCGCTCTGGGGGATGTTGGTCTGTATGACGGTCTTTCCCTCGGGTGCAAAGGACTTGTCGTAGGCGTAGTTCTTCAGGTATATGCGCCCGAAGCTCCTTTTGCCTATGGTGATGGGAGCGCAGTCAAAGAATATGGTATCCTCTCCGCCGAAGGTATCATCCGTCACATAGGCGATCTGGAAGCCGCTTATAACGGGATAGCTCTTCCTGCTGTCATAGGCTGCCGCAAATTCCTTCGGAATATAGGCTCTGTCTATGAGACTGCCGAAAAGGAAGGCGGGGTCCACAGCAGATATGACTATATCCGCCTTTACCCTCTCACCGCTTTCAAGCTCTATGCCCACTGCCTTTTTATCCTCCGTGAGTATCCTCTTCACGGGGGTCTTTGTGTACAGCTTTCCGCCCATGGCTCTGAATTTCCCGATGATCCTTCCTGCCATGGCAAGGGAGCCGCCCAGGGGTATGCTGCCGTTGCCGCTGGTCATGGTGGCGTAGGATACAAGGAATGAATATGCTGTGTATTCGGGCGGGAGATAGTCTGTCATCAGCTTTTTGAGGAGCGGGGATCTGAACCTTTCCGCCAGTCCGTTCAGGTCGATGCTGCCGTATTCCTTCATCACCCTGGGCATATTCGCCATGGACTTCCCCATTCTGATGTAGTCGCCTATGCCCATCATATCCATGGGCTTTTCACCGGGGATGACACAGCTTTCCGCATAGCGGACGTGTTCGATGAACTTCCTTATCTCCGCCTCATCCTCGGGAGATAAGGCTATGAGCTCCTTTTCCGTCCTGTCCAGGTCGTTCCAGAGGGTGGCTTCCTTTCCGTCCAGGCGGGAGGAATAGAACTTCACCGTGGGGGCATAGGGAGTGTCCCTGTCGATGGCACCCAAAGTGTTCCACACCTGCCATACGGAGGTAGAAGGGTCTGTGCCTGTGAGCCAGTGTATGCAGTTGTCGATGTGGCAGCCCTTTCTGTTCCAGCCCATGCACTCACCGCCCGCTGTGGGGTTCTTTTCGTAGATTTCTGCGTCAAACCCCGCCTTTATCGCATAAATTCCTGCGGAGAGACCGCCGATGCCGCCGCCTATTATTACTATCTTTCTTTTCATTTTCTTCTACCTCTGTTCTGATGATATCCCTGTTTCTTCTGCAGGATCGGTATCAAGCCTGCTTTCTCAGTATCGCCGTCACCCAGCCCGGCTCCGGCAGGGGGATCTCCGGGGTGACAAGGTGCTGCTCCATAATGCCCTGTATGCTGCACCAGAATGTAAAGGAAAGGGCAAGAGGGTCTCCCTCTCTGACAGTCCCCTCTGCCTGTCCCCTCTTTATTATCTCTGCGGAGAAGCCCACCTGATCCGCCGAAAGGGCTTTCTGCCTTATGTCCTCCGGTATGCCCTGCCGCCTTGCCTGTGACATGAGCACGAACATCCAGAAGATCCAGGGCTGTTTCTCTGCCGCACCGAAAAGAGCCCCGGTGACACGCTCGAAATACTCAAGAGGCTCCGAAAACTCTATCCCCTCAGGCTTTTTCGTATTCTCCAGCCCCATTTCCACAAGCGCCCTGTACAGTGCTTCCTTGGACTCATAGTAGTGGAACAGCAGCCCCACGCTTATACCCAGTGCCTCGGCGATGTCGCTTATCTTGGTCTCGCTGAACCCCTTTGTGACAAAAAGCTCCAGCGCCTTCATCATTATCTGCCGCTGCCGCATTTCCTTCTGTTCTTTTCTGGTCATGATCCACCTGCTTTGTTGAATTTATTTTCATTGAACTTGTATTCAATATATCACGATTTTCCTTTCCTGTCAATACTTTCTGTAATTTTCATCGTTCTGCACAAAACACAAGCACCATATCCGTACTGTCTGTATATTTTAACGGGCATCCATTGACAACCACAGTCAAAGGTGATAATATAGTTGGTAGTAATAATACTGATCCTTCCTCGGTGTATAGGCGATCTCCAAGCCTCATATCCCATATATCCAAGCATTTGCGGCTTGTTTCTTGTATATGCATCGGTCAGGGATCAGTATAAAAAGGAGGAAGCAGCATGAGAAAAGATCTGGGAAAGGTACCCGCAGTATTCCCCATGCCCGTTCTGATAGTGGCAGCATACGATGAAAAGGGAACGGTGCAGTGCATGAATGCCGCATGGGGCATGATATGCGACACGGACAAGATAGCCCTGTTCATTGATGAGGATCATGCCACCACAAAGGCGATACGGCAGACAGGTGCCTTCACCGTCAGCATTGCCGACAGGGAGCATATGGCTCCTGCGGATTTCGTGGGCATAGCCACAGGAAACAAGATGCCCGACAAGTTTGGAAGGTCGGGGCTCACCGCAAAGAAGAGCAGCCATGTCAATGCTCCGCTGATAAACGAATTCCCTGTTGTCATGGAATGTGAGCTGGCGGAGATAACGGAGACCGAGAACCTTCATGCAGTGGTGGGCACCATCGTCAATGTGAGCGCAGATGAAAAGGTGCTCTCCTCCGACGGAAAGGTCGATCCCACGAAGCTGGATGCACTGATATTCGACCAGTTCCGCTCCGGCTACTATGCTGTGGGTGAAAAGGCAGGGCAGGCGTGGAATGCAGGCAAAGAACTGATGAAGGCAGCGACAGAAAAATAAATAACAGCCGCAGCAAAGCATGATGCGATGCTGCGGCTTTTTGCGCAATATTCCCCAAAACCTATTGACTACTCCTCTTAAATATGCTATAATAGTAATGTGCAGGTATATTTGCGCAATTGCACGAGGGCTGCTCCACATGGGACATTGTGGTAAATGTGGTAAAAAACGCCATCAGATCTTACCACGGAAAAAGCCCTGTGTACAGCGGTCTCCCGCAAAAGTGTGGTAAAAGCCGAAACGAGATTTACCACACAGTTTTCCTTTATATGATGCGGGTTGTCAGTGTAATGTGGTAATTATTTATCATTTTTTTATACTTAAAGAAAAAATAAAAAAA
>ODAI012215213.1_pt1 | contig 15763 bp, 14 predicted proteins | sample 1539321 | NCBI WGS metagenome assembly ODAI01 (sample SAMN02144231, study PRJEB22623) | gut metagenome | biome: sheep rumen | host: Ovis aries | place: New Zealand
CAAAATACGCTGAAAGACTATGCCTGTGCGACAAGCGCTGTACCAAATCCACCTATGGCCGTGTTGTGCATATAAGCCTGAGGGATAATCCACGGCTGTTCTGCGATCCTCCACGAGGTTCACCTCAATGGAAGCAAATCTACAACAAGCGCACAGCTGCCGAACGGGCAAACAAACGCATAAAGATTGACGGGCTGCTTGAAGAAGGGCATCACCATTCTTCCATGATGTGGTATATACGGCTATTCGCCATAATATCTGTCATCCATGTAGCTGCCTGGCACAAAACCGCCTGAATCCTAAAAAAATTGGTTATTTAGGTGGCTAGGCATTTTGTGCCCATTTCTAAAAATTCTTCCGAACTGCGGTATTCCAATCTTCAATGAAAGCAATTTGCACCGCCTTCTTGTTGTCACCGTGTCATTATCATTTGGGATGCTTAGTTTTCTAATTCACATATCTCTGCCATATTGGTCGCATATGATGACCCTGAAGCCTTCAAGTTCAAATATCCTTGCCTATACTGTATCAACACTTGGCATAATGCACACCTCCATGTATTTCAATGAGTAAAAGTAATGTCTCTGCCACATCATTTACAACCAATTCAAAAGATGCTAGTGTAGCGTTCGGTTGATAACTGTATATTGTTCTGAGTTGTCAATCGTAGTTTGACAAAGTCTGCAATAACAGATTAAAGTATTGTTATCAATAGGATGCTACACTAGTGTAAGACCTCGTTCATATAGATAATAATAATCACTCAGGTAGGTTAGGATATAAGAAAGCCAATTTGATTCTTGCTTTTTCTGTCGTAAATTGCCACTGGATAGGTGTTGGATTTCTGTTTCTTCGATTTTCCCATGCTGATACCTCCTTTCGTAGCTTTTCGATGTTGCCAACGCGCCTATTAAGGCACTGTCTCGTTAGTACATTTAATTCAATTTCAGCTATATTGAGCCAGCTTCCATGTTTAGGTGTCTATTTTTCTGGCTAACCGACGAGCCTCATATGGAATGAAACGCTTGTAAAGAAAACCTAAGACATGTGTATTCAAATTGTCCATGACAAGAACTATTCGTTCAGCAGATGGATACATAACATCGCATATATACTTTATATCTTCTGCCCAGTCTAAGGCTGTGCGCCGTTCTCTTACAGATATATGCTGATGTCCTGTGAGAGGTTCTACCACAGCAAAGATGCTGCATGTACCGTTTCGTATATACTCTGAATCCAGTTTCATATCATCGCCAGGGCGCATTGAAAGCGGCTGGCACATGTCCCCAAGAATCTGATAGGGTTTCTCGTCAAGACACAGCATAGGACATGTCGATTTGTATGGTCGTTCATACACTTCCAGCACATCTTCCATACAAGCAACAAATTCGGCATCCTGCTTGTGTGGAATACACCAATAGTCCTTCAGGTAGGGGACTGCATGCCATGGCAATGGTTCTGGCTTCCAATACACCATCGATTTTCCTGTTGACATTATCAGAGTTTGTGTTCCTGTTTAGAATGAGAACACTATCCAGTCCATTCATAGTATACATTTTCACAAGTCTGGAAATCGTTGGCACAGATACACCAAGATAATAAGCACAATCTTCATAAGTAGCTTGGGTATTTTGGCTCAAATCAAGCGCCAATAAAATCTCACAACGTTTATTTATGGTCTTGGAGATTTTCTTGGAACGTTTGATTTCCTTAAGGAGATTGCGAACGTCATTGGTCAAAGTGATTTTATACTTCCTTTTGCTTCCAGCCATGGCTATGCACCTCCCACCGTTAATTCTTATCTTTAGGTGCATTATATCAAGTAAATCTGGTTTTCATCTATATGAACGAGGTGGTCACTACATATTATCCAGATGTTAATGAAAAACTATATATCCAACCCCAAAAGTCTATAATTTATTTCACTCAATCCTTCCAAATATTTATCTTTCTGTTTCAAATCTGTTGCTATATCCGAGTATTTATTTTTTGTTTTAGGTAGCATATCGGAGGAATTTTTTCCTAACGAATCATATTCTCCTATCAGTCTGTTTAATTCTGGTCTGCGCTGTTCAATAAATCTTTGTTCTTTCAAAATATTTTTTTTACTTTCTTCAGTTAATTCACCAGTTTCTGGGTTAAATAAAACTACTGGGTTTATGGTCATTTCTTCGATCTTGTCACATACTTTTTCTTTTTCTTTATTTACTTTAGATATATGTCCACTCATGTGCGCACACTCCTTTATTCTAATCATTTGCTAACATACATAATATATGCACATCCAAACAATACCTAAAAAATCACATACAGAAAAGATTATTATGCTGAACCTGCGCCCAAGGAAATGTCCAGACTATAAAACACCATATGAGGTCCATTTTTTTAAGCGTTGCACTTAGCTTGCCAATACGTCATTTAAATTTTCCAATTCTTCTCGTTTTAAAGCATATATCTCATTTCTACACTGCTTAATTAGTCTGATGTTTAATTCCTTAACAGTATTGACATCTCTAACTTCTACGGTTTTATTCACTTCCTTTGGTAACAGATCATTTTTGCGAGCTACATACAAATACATAGCGATTTTAGGTGACAATGGATAATAAAATTTGCTAACATCTTTGAAGTCTGGTCCAGTTATACAAATCAAAGGCGTATCTGTTGTCAAAAAAAGTTCATCTGTTAAATTATCTATACGTTCTATCCATGTATGAAAATTTTGTGTAATATTAAGAGCCATTTTTTCGGCTAAATAAATAGAAATCATTATGGCATAAAAACTACTATTTATGCCTCCTATTTCATCTGGATGTAATTGCTGTAATCTTTCAAATCCCTTTTTTTGAGCTTCAATTCTTGCAGGTGAACGCAAGTATTGCATAAATAAATAACGATGAAATTCATACTTATAATCATCAGCATCCAAATGTTCTAAGCCTTCTACAAATGAGTCTAGCATTTCTCCTTCACTCTTAGTAAACTTACCATACAGTATACCATTAACAGTTTCTTCCATCAGTTCATTCATTTTAAGTTGAATTACGCTATCCTTATAAAATGACATATCATTATTTATAATTCGTTCTATAAACCCGTACTTATTATCAATATTTTCATAGTTTCCCATGAAATCTTCTATACAATCTCTTTTCGATTGTGCATTTAAAATAACATCATGTCTTACAATAAGCTCGTACCAGGAATCTTTCTGTATATTCTTAAGAAACGCAAAAAAGAAAGACACATCTTTGTCAGTAAAACCACTTACATCATAGTAATATTTCTCATATCCTACATTTGTCAACGGAACTGGATCATTTAACAGTTGCGGCAAATTTCCCATAGGCTTTTTCCTATATACAAAAACCTTTCCTTTCGTGTCTCCCTCTAATGTCCAACGCTTTAAATAACCACGCCATACATAGTGCTGAACTTTTGTAGACATTAAGTAATCCTCCCTTTGTTACCCATGTTAATTAGACACTCAAAGCCGTCTATTTGTCTGCCTCGAGCCCTGGCATATTATTCAGTGCCCCACAAATTGTAGCAAAAGTGCTGTTGCGAATGAGTATCATCCATCTCAGTTTGATCTTTCGCCATTTGACTAGATCATGCGTCTGTGTATGAAGTATTGGATGCCCTGGAAAATAAACGTAAATGGAAAACTGTCATCAACACATTAACCAGATACATCCGCCGCAGCCTTCCCATTGATGCCCAGGTTCTAGAGGACATTGCCGAAGACAATGAGCTGACCGTTGAGAAGGTTCGCTCCATCACCAAGGAAAACGGCATTTCTCTGTCCTGCTAAACACTTCACTGCTCCCGCTCCAGCGAGGGCTTTTTCTTTACAGGGATTCCCTATTCCATTGACACCATATATAACACCACGCTATAATGTATCCAACGAGGAAGCGGTGCCATGTCCAAATTTGATAAGCTCCTGCAAAGAATCAAACAACTTGACAAGGACTTACGCTTCGACGAAGTAAAGAAAGTCTTGCAGTCGTTTGGTTACACTCTCAAATTTCCTCACGGTGGCAACAGTCACGCTACCTTTCGCAAGGAAGGTTACAATCCCATAACCATACCGACCCATGAACCGATAAAGAAAATCTACGTTCTCTTGGTGAAGGAAGCTATAGAAAGGATTGAGCAAGATGAAGCAGACAAAGACGATTGAATATTATCTCTCTCTGCCCTACCGGCTGGAAATCATTCCTGATAAAGAGGAAGGCGGATATGGTGCCAGATACCCGGAACTGCCGGGGTGCATTACCTGCGGGGAAACATTGGACAGCGTGGCACGCAACGCCGAAGATGCCAAGAAGGCCTGGCTCCTGGCGGCTATGGAGGATGGAATTGAGATTCCAGAACCTGCCAAAGACGATGCCAGCCAATATTCCGGCCAGTTCAAACTTCGTATCCCCAAAGCCTTGCACAAGGCTCTTGCCGAACATGCAAAACGTGAAGGCATCAGCATGAACCAATATTGCATGTACCTGCTCTCACGAAATGATGCTTTGCATAGCATGGCTTAAACATTTGCTCCCGCCCCGGCGGGGGCTTTTTCTTTGCCCTTTTATACCTCCATCAAATCCATAAACCTCTCCAAGCTGAACAGCAGCAGTTTCTGCTCCCCTGTCAGCCCCTCTATGCATCCCGGCAGGAATTCCTCTCTGTGAGGTCCTTCCCAATCCTTCATCCAGGTGTCTGCCGGACGGGACATAGGAAGCTTCTCCGGGACTTCCATATTGGGATAGCGAAGACGGAACAGGTCACGGATGAGATACTTGCTATCCCCACTCCTGACCCTTGCCAGGTCTAAAGGTTCCCCCAGACAACAATGCTCATAAGGGTCAATGAACTTCAGGCCTACGGCATCCATAGCGTTGGTCAAAGCCCCTGCTGCCGATACCGCATATGGACCAGCTATGAAAGAAATAAAATCTATGCCATCCTTGCCTTTCTTATAGGCCTCGTATATTTCGCTGACATTGGCAGGATTTTTCATTACTCGTTTGGGATCCAAAAAGGTAAATCTCTCGACAAAACCATCATAATCCCAATCCTTAGCAAGCAGCTTTGTCATACCACCGAACTCGGTATCTGCACAATCACCATATACAATGCAATCTACACCATCAGCCTTGGCCCTCTTCGCCATTAGGTAAGCCTGCGGCTCATTGGGAACGATAGGACTGCCGTCATGCAGTGCCAGTTCCTTCATAGCCTGCAGGTAATCTTCCCATGTCACATCCACGATGATATGCTCAAGACCATAGGTTTTGCAGTATTCAGCCGCCCTCTGCGTCTCGTCTATGGTTCCCGTCCCTACGCAACGGGCGGTATATGCTCGTGTTCCTTTTGGCATGTATGAAGCCAAAATAGCTGAATCCATGCCGCCACTTAGAAACACCGCCAACTGTCCAGTAGGGGGGGATAAAAATCTTTTTATAACCCCGTCTATGTCCTCTGCCGAAAAGCAGGGGATTTTCTTTTCCTGTGGCACGCTAGGATGTTCCCTGTGCGGCAGCCCTTCCTTAAAAACTTTATCCTTCCTATGTACATACCTTACAGTCAGATAGGAACTCATGCAGTATTCCTTGTCTACCTTCATAGTCATCCCCCAATTATCATCACCCAACCTGTCCCTCAGCAGCGTCGAAGAGGTGCCGTCCGTATGGGGAAGGTAAATGACCTTCACTCCCAGCTCTGCCATTTCTTCCTCCGTCTTTTTCCAACGAGGATTTCCCTTCCAATCATCGCCAATGAAAAGGCGGTCATAGTGGAGCATCTCCCAGCTCTTTTTCTTATCCAGGCTGTCTATCCTGATTACCTCATCCACATACTTGATCTGCCGTATGATTTCCATGCGCTCCGTCAAGGGCACGATAGTCTTCTTGTCCTTATAGCTTTGCACCAGCTCATCAGAATTCACACCCACAATCAGATAGTCACAACGAGCCGCCGCATTTTTCAGCAGGTTCAGGTGGCCAATGTGGAACATATCGAAGACGCCGGCAGTAAAGCCTATGATTTTATCCTGCATCTACAGCCCCTCCTGCTTTCTTCAGTCTCTCCTCTATCACATCTGCAATTCTCTCAGATGCTTTGCCGTCTTCCCTCAACTCTACTTTTTGCCAAAGCTCCTGCAGGCCTTTCTCATAGGCTGCGCCATCAAATTTTTCGATGGCCCTGCAAAGGCCGTCCATATCCTCTTCATATGGAAATGGCAGTTCTGCCAAATCAAAAAGCAGACGCCCTCTCTCCCCTATGTAGTCCTGCAAATCGTAGACATATTGGAAAACCGGCATTCCCATGTAAGCCGCATCAAAAGCCACAGCAGAATAATCCGTGATAAGCACATCTGCTGCCCCAAGCGTCTCACACATATCATCTTCCCTGCTGGCATCTATGACATTATCCGCTGACACTACAGCGAAAATATGACGGGCTGTGAGCTGGGGATGCAAACGGAGCACGACAGCCCAGGTTCCACCAAATCTTCTTTCCAAAGAAGCCTGCAGTCTGCCAAAGTCCGGCATCTGATTCTGCATCTCCGGATTTCTGAATGTTCCCTGGCTGCCACTTCTAAAAGTCGGCGCATACATGGCAATCTTCACATCCTCAGCCAGACCATATTTCTTTCTGAATCTTTTTCTGGTGTTTTCCCTGTCATTCAGCAACAAATCCACCCTAGCAGAACCTGTACGAAGCATTTCACCGTGATAAAGATGCCCTAATGATGCATGTTCCTCTACCCACCTGGAATTAGTGACCATAAGATCTACCATGCAGGAATCATGCTCCGTAACCAGCCTGGCTATCTTGGAAAAAGAGACACCTCTTTGCAGCCCGATGGGCTTGGTGGCAATGCTGGCATGCCATGTCTGCAAATAAAACTGCCCCGGCCTCTTCCTGCACTCCAGCTGCTTCCTGCTGTTATCCACCCAGATAGCAGCAGTGGATAACTCGTAGGCCCGGTTCTGTAAGGTATTCCTGACCTTGCGGATGCCAGGGGGAAACTCTTTTGCCATATCATCCACCAGCCAGACCAGATCCAAGTCCTGCCTGCGCCTCAGGAGTTCCAACGCTATGTACTTGGGGTTGCAGGAGAAACCCGTGGTGCCCTCAATGGTGGTGAAGACTATTTTCTTGGGGTTGATAGGATACTTGCGACAGTAGTAGAAGTACCGAGCCTGTTTCCTGGCCTGCCGCAAACGGCGGCGTATATATCGCTCTTCCTTGATCAGATGCATCGCAAAACCTTCCAATGTTTTATATGAATTATGAATTACGCTACTGTACTTATTCTCCCTCCTGTCGCTATTTCCTTCTTTTTTCTGCAAATTCTTCATGAAAGCGTTGTAGGTACCACATTCCACCCACTAGAAAAATCCCGACACTGTTGGCACCGGGATCATTATTGATACCATATATGATACCACGCTATAATAAGATACAAGGAGATGGTGCCATGTCCAAATTTGATAAACTTCTGCAGAAAATCAAGAAACTTGACAAAGACTTGCGCTTCGACGAAGTAAAGAAAGTCTTGCAATCGTTTGGTTATACTCTTAGATTTCCAAAAGGCGGCAGCAGTCATGCTACATTTCGCAAAGATGGCTACAATCCCATCACTATACCAACCCACGAACCCATCAAGAAAATCTACATTCTTATGGTAAAGGAAACCATAGAAAGGATTGAGAAGGATGAAGCAGAAAAAGACGATTGAGTATTTCCTCTCCCTGCCTTACCGACTGGAGATTCTTCCTGACGCAGAAGAAGGCGGGTACGGTGCCAGATATCCGGAACTCCCTGGATGCATTACCTGTGGGGAAACCTTGGACAGCGTGGCACGAAATGCCGAGGACGCTAAGAAAAGTTGGCTCATGGCTGCTATGGAGGACGGAATTGAAATCCCTGAACCTGCCAAGGAGGATATCAATCAATACTCCGGCCAGTTCAAACTACGCATCCCTAAAGCACTGCACAAGACGCTTGCCGAGCATGCGAAACGCGAAGGAATCAGCATGAACCAGTATTGCATGTACCTGCTGTCACGAAATGATGCCATTCATAACATGGCTTAGATTTCCAATGTCCTACTCTTCAAGGGAAAGCAGTTTGTCAACGAGAAAAACCTCCCCCCTTAAATGATTTTGGGTAACTCTAATAAAAAAGCTGTGAAGGTTATAGTTTCTCTAAAAACTTTAGCCCTCATGGCTTTTTACATTAAATATCTTTATCTTCTTGAACAGAGCAGTCTCTATATCATATTATCCTGCTGATTAAATTTCATATATGGAATTCGGCAGATTTTTTTATACTACGCCCCGTCTGGCCCAAGCTATTAAGTGGGTATCAGATATCAGAAAGGTGGAATTATAATGCTATTCGCCGGCTTTAGAACAGAAGTAAAGAAATTCTTCGGCACCATCATGCTGGTCCTCAAAGAACGCGGCTACTCCCGCGAGGAGAGAAAACAGCTTATCCGTGGCAGCGGTATTATTGAGAAGTGCCGTGACTACGATGGTGCGCAATACGTGATGCACTATGATGTCTATGACTGGTGCAACTACATGATGAACGGCTATCGCTGGCCTACTGATGAAGAACTGCGGAAATTCGTGAAATACGACCCGCGTTTGGAAATGCTGTTTAATCACTGATAATCTTATGCCCCCAGGCAAGTGGGGGCTTTTTCTATGTTGCCCCTATCCTTCTGCCAATTCTTCATGAAAGCACCGCTTCCCGCCCACTAAAAAACTCCCGGCACTGTTACCGGGAGCTTTCAGTTGACATCACCATCCCATGTGCTAGAATAACTGTAAGAATATTTCACGAAAGGAGCGATTGCCTTGGCAGAAAAAGATATGACCGAGAAAACTCTGGAGGACTATGATGATGTCTTTGCCGATATCGTCAATGTCCTGCTCTTCAATGGACAGCATCACGTCACTGAGAAAGACCTGTCCTCAGAAACCGCCCGCTCTATCTACAAAGCTGATGGCAAGCTCCATGAGCAGGAGCAGGATGTGGCCAAGTACTGGAAGAATGGCATCATCCATGTTGCCCTGCTTGGCATTGAGAACCAGACAGATACCGATGTCGACATGCCTCTACGGGTGATCAGCTATGACGGGGCTGCCTACAGGAACCAGCTGAACGCTGACAAAGCCAATATCGAAGCCGGCCGCCCCAAAGAGCGGTATCCAGTGATAACCCTCGTACTGTACTTTGGGTACAAGCACCACTGGAGGAACCACCGGCACCTGCTGGACAGCTTCGAGGTTCCTGACGAGCTCAAGCCCTATGTACACGACTACCCCATCAATCTCTTTGAGATTGCCTGGCTTTCAGATGAAAAGGCAGCCATGTTCAAAAGCGACTTTCGCATTGTAGCCGACTACTTCGTGCAAATGAGAAAGAATCAGAATTACCAGCCTTCCAAGGACACAATGGAGCATGTGCATGAAGTACTGCAGCTGATGAGCGTTGTGACCGATGATAACAGATTTGAAGAGGCTCAGAACTACGTTAAAAGGAGTGGAAGCAATATGTGTGAAGTATTAGACGCGATAGAGAACAGAGGTATTAAGAAAGGCAGCGAGAAAAGGCAATTAACAACTGTTGTCAAAACACTCTCCAGATACATCCGCCGAAGCCTTCCCATTGATGCCCAGGTACTGGAAGACATTGCAGAGGACAATGAGCTGACCGTTGAGAAGGTTCGCTCCATTGCCAAGGAAAACGGCATTTCCCTTTCCTGCTAAGGCTTTCTCCCACTCCCGCTTCAGCGGGAGTTTTTCTTTTAGGGAAACTCACCCACGCCACCAGCTCATGTCTCCGTCCACTACCCGCCTGCCGCTGTCGGGGCAGTCGGTGATGATGGCGTCTGCTCCCAGGTCGCTCCAGCGCTTGATCTCGCTTTTCATGTCTACCGTCCAGAGATGGACTTTGAGGCCCTGGGCGTGGCAGGCCTGGATTTCCCCTTCCTGCAGGGTAGCTGCCGGGGGATGGTAGGCGTCTGCCCCCAGAGCTTTCACATAGTCCGGAGCATGCCCGATGGGGACGCCTGTCAGGAGGCCGAAGCGGCTGGGGTAATACTTTTCATGGCAATAAGCCATGGCTTTCTTCACAGAATAGTGGCTGAAGGAAGAATAGATAACTCGCTCGTCAAAGCCCATCCTGTGTACCAGGTCGGCGGTCTTTTCCTCCAGCCCCTCATAATAAAGCACGCTGCTTTTGAGCTCCAGATTCAATTCCAGATCAGTATCCTGCAAAAGGTAAAGCAAATCCTCCAGGGTGGGAATTTCCACCTTGCCGTACTCCGGATGAACCTTGCTGAAGGAAAAACCTCTCAGCTCAGCAAGTGTATAATCCTTGATCCAGCCTGTACCGTCGCTGACCCGCTCTATGCTCTCGTCATGGCAGAGCACCAGCACGCCGTCCTTCGTCAGCTGCACATCTGTCTCGATGCCGTCTGCCCCCATCTGCACCGCCCGCTCAAAAGCAGGCATGGTGTTTTCGGGGGCGTATTGCTTGTCCCAGCCGGAAGCGCCCCGGTGAGCCCAAATCTTGGTCTTTTTCATTTTGCCTCCACCAGCCGTTTCCTGGCTGCCAGGAATTTCTCCATGATATCTGCCATGGCAATGCTTTCAGCAGCAGTCAGTTTGAACTCGCTCTTGCCATAGCCGTTGATAGTCGAGATGAAGTCGCTGAGCTCATAACGCAGACCGCCTCCCAGGAAGCGGGTGGAAATCTTCTGGTTCTGCTCTCTGTCCTCATAGCATACCTCAAACTCATGGGTAAGCCACCAGGGGGAAGGCACCAGGATATAGCCCTTGGTGCCGGAGATTAAGAGCTGTCCCTCTGACTTTACCTTCAAGCCCGTCTTGGCAGTGGCAATGGCCTTTGGATAAGTAAAATACGCCTTGGCATAGACATCCAGGCCATTTTCTGCCAAAAACATCTTGAAGTCCACACTCTCGTAATTGAGACCCAAGATTTTCAGAATAGGCAGCAGGGCATAGCTGCCAAACTCCGTGAAGCTGCCGCCACATTCAACATCCGTGAGCTCTCTCAATCCATCCGGAGTCAGGCGGGTGAAGCAAGCCTCTACATCACGCACCTCACCGATGGTGCCACTCTTCACTGTGCTGAGCAGACGGATAAAACCTGGGGCGTGGGCAGTCTTGATAGCCTCCATGAGCACCAGCTTTTTCTCCTTGGCCAGGGCATAAAGTTCCTCTGCCTGGGCCTTGGTGAGGCACAGGGGCTTCTCGCAGAGCACATGCACCCCATGCTCCAAGGCATTCTTGGCATAGGCATAATGGGTGGCATGGGGAGAGGCGATGTTCACTGCGTTGACCTTGCTGTAGAGCTCCTCCTCGTCATCCGTGAAGAAATCCAGCTTGTGGACTTCCGCAAAGTGCTCGGCGCTTTTGATGCGGGGATTGAAGACACCGTCTATGGAAAGTCCACTGACAAAGCGGGACTCGGGCACGAAGCGCCCGGCAATGCGGCCGCTGCCTATGATGCCCATGTGCACCAGCTCATAGGCCTCGGCTCTCAGCATGGTGCTGGAGATTCCTTCCGTGCGGGGCAGGTAGATGACCTCGCAGTACTCTTTCAGATAGTCAAACTTCCCCGTCCAGTCGGAACCTACCGTAAAGATATCCGCCTGATATTTTTGGATGTCCTCCACCTTTTGCCCCACATGGTCTTCCACGATGATCTCATCGGCAAAGCCGGTGGCCTTCACATTCTCGATGCGTTTCAAAATGGGGTCGATTAGGTTCAGCTTCCCCCGCTCCTCATCGAAATGCTCTGTAGTGACCCCCACAATGAGGTAATCTCCCAGGGCCTTGGCCCTCTGCAGCAGGCGATAGTGACCCCTGTGGAAAAGGTCGAAGGAACCATAGGTGATGACTTTTTTCATGGGATGACCTCCCTTGTTATCCTAAGATTTAGTAATGGGAATACCTACTACGATCCCCCTTCCACCACCTTCGGTGGTCCCCCTCCCCCGCAAGCGGTGGAGGCTAAATTGTGCGGTCACAACCTGCACCGAAACGCACAAAATGCAGTTTGCCACTGCCTTTGATAATCAAGATATCCCAAAGTTCCTGTGTGCTTTCTCCCAATACTCTGGCAGGCGTAAAGCTCCCTTCCACCTTCCGTTCCGCCATATCCTCGCACTTGGCGCAGCCTATGGCGATAATGGGAAACTCTTTCTTTCCCTGCCAACGGTAAGTGAAATCTGCATGGGCGTGACCGTGTATGTAGGCCAGAATCTGTGGCGTGCTGCTATCCAGCGCCTGCATCATGAGGCCGCCGTTTCGTATCTCCTCTGACCAAGGATCTAGTTCCGGCAGCGGGGCATCGTGGGCGAATATAAGTACGCGCCAGTCCTCCGGCACTGTTGACAATACTTCCCTCACCCAAGCAATCTGGGTCAAGTCAAAGCCATAGCGCGGCCTGGCCTCGTTGTCATAAGCGCTTAAATACAGGCAACGGAGATTATGTTGCGGATAATCTGCATAATAGTATGTTTTGTCACCATCATGCTTCCATCGGGCAGCCCCCCTTTGATATACCGCCGCCTGCTCATGCAGGGACATGACCTCCGGGTTGCCGTGGAAATAGTTGGCATCATGGTTGCCCAGCACAATATGCACCGGAACCTCAAGTTTTCCCACATCTTGCAACATGGATTTCACATAGCAGGCAGTCAACTCCCGGGAAACAGTGCCATCGGTCAAATCCCCCAAGTGGATGATCCCATCCAGCTTTACTCTCTGATGCAAGGCTAACAGATTCGCCGCCGTGTCCTGCCAGGTGCCATTGATGGTCATATGAGTATCCGTCAGAAGTGCCAGAGCTAAATCTTCCGGTTCATATGACTTGCCTATACGGTCAGCTGTGCGCTTTACTTCTGCTTCAAATATGTGTGGCGACCGCCGTTCTGCCGTAGAGTTGAACAGCAGTGTACTGCTGAGACCGGCTGCCTCAACCTCCGTGATGGCTTCCCCATCCACGCGCCTGGCAACAACCCGGAAGTAGCAACGCTCTCGAAAAGTGTATTTCGTGCTGTAAATTGCTCCGCTGCAATCTCCCCTGTATGTGCCCCAAATTTGCTCCGGTGCGTAATCGTAGGTGTGCAGGTACTTGGCATCGAACTCCAAGGAATAGGTAGCAACAGCGAAGCGGTAACGACTGTCCTTAAGGTCGAGGCTGCTGCCTGTGTCTGCCAGATAGAAGCCTTCCGTAGCCAATCTATTCTGCACATTGCGTTGAAAGTAGCCTGTGTCCGGCTCTAATGCAGCGCCTGCCGTGAAAAGAAGCGGTACTGTTTGTGATTTCATCCCAGCCTCCTGAGGATTTCATCTTTCACCTTCTCACCGCAGGTGCCGTCTATGTTCTTGGCAAGCTCTGACCAGGCTTCTCTTTGCTTTGCCCTATCGTGCTTGCCGCTGGCCACATAGTCTATGAACTGGCTGACTGAGCGGCAGGCCCGGTGCTCTCCCGTGGCGTAGGGGATGTCCTTGCCCATACGCTCGAAAGTCTCCCCTATGGGAGTGGGCCAGGACTTTGCCTGCTCCTCCGTCAGGCGGCAGGGTATTTCCCTGTAAGTCATGGTGCGGAAATCGTACCAGTACAGGCGGTTATCTATGGTGAATTGCAACGCCCTGCCCGGCAAGTCCTCGTTCCAAGGACGGTAGCCCGGTATCCAGAGGCCACCTGCACTGGTAACAGGCGACTGCTGCATGAAGTAGTTGGATTTTCTTTCATCCCAACCAAAGGGCAGGCCCAAGTCCACCTTTTCCAGCCTCTTCTCAGCCATATTAAGTCGCATGGCCATATTGCCAAAGCAGGGCAGAAGGTAAATATATCCATCCAGCCTGACAATGCCTGAGAACTTATACTGGCTCTCATAGTCCCACCAGTCTGTCTGGCACTCATACCCCTCCGGGTAATCTTCGATGCCCAGCACCTGGCACTCCCCGGTATGAGTATCCCAACGGCGTATTTTCTCCTTCCGCCAGGGGAAAAGCCAGAAAATACCCGAGCCGTAGGATTCCTCCACCATGGCGCAACAATCCGTGTCCTCCGGCCCTACCTCCTGCCAGGAATACTCTCCCGTGGCCATATCAAAGGTCATGACCTTATTGGATTGCAGAGCAGAAATATATACGAGATTTGGATATTTTATCCAAGCCGTGCCGCCTAAAAGCTGCATATGCTCCGCCGTAATGGTGGGCAGAATCTCATCCAGACACTCACGATAATAAGTGATTTCTCCCGTATGCTGGTCAAGGCGTATCATAGCCTGGTAGCGGGAGGGCAGGAAGTATAGGTAATGCTCATACTTGAGGATGCCCCCAAAGTTTCCGCCTTCAAGAGGATTCTCATAGGGAATGTCATGCCGCTCCCCCGTGCTCTCATCATAGATGCAGATGGTTTTGGCGCTGTCCGGGGAGAAGTAGAATCTGCCGTCATCCTCATCCCGCATAAAGGTTGCATACCGCTTGCTGTCCGGAGTGTTGCCAAAGTCCAGCAGGGTCTCTATCTCCCCGGTTTCCCAATCCAGGCAACAGAACCTGTTGTAAAGGGGGGCCAGGAAGTAGCTGTGCTTCATATCTCTATCTACGATGTGAGCACCAATCTGCAGGGCAGTCCTCTCCTCAAGAGACGGCTCTTTCCACAGAATATAGTCACCGGCAAAGAAAACAGGCTTGCCTGCATAACCAAAGAGGCTCACCACCGAAGAGGTGGCCTCCCCCAGGTAAGCATCGGAAACAGCCATGGTCATTTCCAAGTCCGGGGTGGTATCATAGATGCCAATCCTCTGGGAGATGTATAACTCCTTGAGTTTCAGATACTCTTCATGGATATTGGGACGCAACGACTGCAGACTGGCTTCCAAAAGGGGATGGGGTCTCCAGATAAGCGCCACCTCAGGATGATTCTTGAAGATGGAGAAAATATAGCGCATCTTGTTCAGAAAGCGTTCTCCCTGCTGCAAGGCGCCGGAAATGCTGGTATTGTAGAAAATGACCTTGCGATCCCCAATATAGTCCAGCCATTCCTGTGGTACCTGCGGATGTTTCTCGCAGTAGTAAATCCTGTCTATTTTGGGCGAACCCAAAGCCAGAATTTTCTCCTTGGGCAGGAAGTCATCAAAATATGGCTCCTCCCCCTCTTTGATTTCGGAGAAGCGCATGGGAGCTATCTGCATATGCTCCTGCTGCACCACCATGAAATCCATATATTTATAAGCCGAAAGGGCAATATGCTGCTCCGGCCAGCGGCGGCCTACCACAAAGTAAGGAATGTAGACCTGCAAGTCCGTACATTCTTTTAAGTTGAAGGAATAGTATGTACTGTCTACACTGGTCGCAGAATTGCAGTTATCATACGGGTAGTGGTAGCATATCACATCAGGATGCATGGCCTTCAAATCCACTTCCTGCCAATCCAAAGTAGGCACATCCTTGGGGAACAAATCCCTCTCGCAATGCCACTCTTTAGCAGTTCCATCCGGATTCCTGTCACAATAAGGAATAGGAATCACATAAGCCAGGCAGTTATCTTTATCCTCATAAGCAGCCCGCCATACACTCTCCAGGCTGTCCCACATGCTGGCCTTATACGGCAAGAACACCATCTCTTTTTTGAAGTGCTCCTCCTTACTGGTCTCAGCCATAATATGTTCCAAAAGTTCCTTGCAGAGTCCCACAATCTCCCC
>ODAI013140063.1_pt1 | contig 15763 bp, 11 predicted proteins | sample 1539321 | NCBI WGS metagenome assembly ODAI01 (sample SAMN02144231, study PRJEB22623) | gut metagenome | biome: sheep rumen | host: Ovis aries | place: New Zealand
GGCGACGGATGCCCCGCATTTTCCGGATCCGGACCGGTGCTTTCGGAGGAGCTCTGCGCGTCTCTGTATTTGCCGGGCGTGAATTTCCGGGCGTTTTCCTTGGCTTCCCAGAACATTTCCATAAAATGTTTCCCGATCATGTCTATGTCCTCGGGAGAGAGGTCGCCTCCGGCGAACATGGCGCGGGTGCTGTCGAGAAAGGCCTGCGCCTGCTGCTGTCCTCGCGTGCCGTATTTCTCTGCCGCCCTTGTTATGAATAATTCCTGTTCGCCCCTGAGATATTCTTCATTGCATCCGAGGGCGGAGGCAAGCCGGGCGTAGAGAGCCTGGCTGCGCGGATACTTGCCTTCCGTCTCCCAGTTGCGCACGGTGCGCCTGGTCACGCCGGTCATCGCGGCCAGCTCTTCCTGGGAATAGCCGTTCTTCAGTCGAAGTTCCCTAACTTTTTCTCCGAAAGTCATGCTCATTACTCCTTAACAGTTTGTGAGGGACCAAGAGTAAATTCCAAAGAGGAAATTTAATTTCCTTTATTGTAACTTTTGTTTCCGCCTGTGTCAACGAAAAATCCCTCTTGACACGAATATACGTTCGAAATATACTGTTTGCAAGAGGAAATTAAAATTCTTTAGAAGGAAATTTAAGTTCCTTTCTATTTTGACAACGGGCGGTAATTATGGACAGAGTGATACTTCACTCGGACTGCAACTGCTTTTATGCCAGTGTCGAGATGCTGCACCATCCCGAACTGGACGGGAAGCCGCTGGCGGTGGGAGGAGATCCGGAACAGAGGCACGGGATCATACTGACGGCCAATTATATAGCCAAGAGGGCGGGCGTGAAGACGGGATCGGCTCTGTGGCAGGCCAGACAGGCCTGTCCGGGACTGATCATCGTGCCGCCCAGAATGGATCTCTATCTCCGCTTTTCAGAACTTGCCAGGGAGATATACAGGGACTACTCGGACATGGTGGAATCCTACGGGCTGGACGAGTGCTGGATCGACTGCACGCAGAGCCTGAATATGGGGAGCGGACCGGCCCTTGCGCGGGAGATCTCGTCGAGGATCCGGCAGGAACTCGGCATCACGGTGAGCATCGGCGTCAGCTGGAACAAGATCTTCGCCAAATTCGGATCGGATTATAAGAAGCCGGATGCCATAACCGTGATCGACAGAAGCAACTACCGGCAGATCGTGTGGGAGAGCGCCGTCGGCGATCTTCTGTTTGTGGGCCGGGCCACGCAGAGGAAACTGTACCGGTACGGCATCCTCACGATCGGAGACCTGGCGCGGACGGATCCCGCTCTGCTGCGGGAGATCTTCGGAAAGGTCGGACTCATGCTGTCGGCCTTCGCAAGGGGCGAGGACCGGACGCCGGTGGCCGCAGACCGGAGCGAAGCGCCGGTCAAGAGTATAGGGAACAGCACGACAACGCCGAGGGACCTGACAACGGAACAGGATGTGAGAATAGTCCTGTATATGCTGGCGGAGAGCGTGGCTTCGAGACTTCGCAGGCACGGATTTGTCGGGGATGTAATAGAGATTTATGTCAGGGACAAGGAGCTGTGCGGCTTTTCGAGGCAGCACAAGGCGGATATGCCAACCAACATCTCTGAAGAGATCGCGCAGGAGGCCATGCGGCTTTTCCGGGCGAATTATGCGTGGAAGAGGCCGGTCCGCAGCCTGGGTGTCAGGGTCTCCCATCTCAAAATGGAGGATACTCCGTTTCAGCTCAGCCTTTTCACCGACCCGGAGCAGCGGGAAAAGCAGCTCCGGGCGGACATGGCCGTGGATGAGATCCGCAGCCGGTTCGGCTTTCAGGCGGTCCGCAGGGGGCTGATGCATATCGATACGAAGCTGTCGGCGGACGATGCGGAGACGCATGTCGTACACCCCCACGGATATTTAGAAAGGGGCAATCTGACGGGCGTATGAAGGCCGTGCGCGGACAGAAAGGACGGAAGGATAAGAGCCGGAGAATATAGGAGGAAGAGTCAATGCCTCATACAGATACCAATATAAGCAGAGATGCTCTTCAGAGCTGCGGCATGCAGCCGTCGAGGAGCCTGGGGAGAAGAGGTCCGCAGGAGAAAAGCCTGTCGGGAGAGTTCAGGGTCTACGGAGACGACCCACAAAGCCGGGCGAAGGTATATGTGGACGTTCTGGCGGAATTTACCAGGGAGGGATTTTTAAGACCCTGCCGGATCACCTGGGAGGACGGGAGGAAATATGCGATCGACCGCGTTAAGAAGTGCGAGAGAAGAGCCAGCCGCAAGGCCGGCGGGATGGGACTCATGTACACATGCATGGTGGAGGGCCAGGAAGTGAACCTCTTTTATGAGGAGAACCAGCGATGGTTTGTCACCAGAAAATAAATATTTCATAAAAATTACGGATTATTTTAAAAACTGTTACAAATATGTTATACTGTGCACGTAAGCAATGGCAGACCGCGGGAATTCCCGCGGCCGAAAGGGAACATTGCGCAAGACTTTACACACGGAGTGCGCTTTATGAAGATCAGATTTGCAGCAGTTATCGGAATGATCATAATGATCTCGTCATCTCTTCCCGTGCAGGCAGCTTCGGGCCGCGTATCCTATGCGGCGGAGAACAGCGGCACAGCGGCTGTTCGAATGGAGCTTTCGGCCGGACCGGAGTCCCTGAGGTATCTCGGGAACGGATGGCATCACATGAATGGGAGCTGGTACTATGTGCGGAGCGGCCGGGCTGTCACCGGCTGGATCAAGGACGGCGGAAAGTGGTATTTCCTTGGCAGCGACGGAAGAATGAAGACCGGCTGGATCAAGGACAACGGGAAATGGTATTACTTAAATGCCAGCGGAGCGATGAAGACCGGCTGGGTCAAGGACCGCGGAAGATGGTACTACCTGGGCGCGAACGGCGCAATGAAAAGGGGATGGCTCCGGATCGGAGACAAGGTGTACTATCTGATGAGCGGCGGCGCAAGAAGGACCGGATGGCTCACACTGAAGGGCCGGAAGTACTATTTTGACGCAAACGGCGTCCTCAACGAGGAGAAGAGCAGGGAGGCCAATGCGCCCGCGGGCAATTCGCCGTCCAAGGCAGACGGCGGCAGCGCGCAGACAGCAGCACAGAACACGGCGGGCAGCAGCGCCTCGAAGAAGCCGGATCCGGAGAAGTCCTCCTCAAAGGCGGCAGCGGCAAAGACAAAAGGAGATCTGGTCGCGGAGTACGCCCTCAAGTTTGTCGGCAACCCCTATGTATACGGCGGCTGCAGTCTCACGGAGGGAACCGACTGTTCCGGATTTGTAATGCTGATCTACCGTCATTTCGGCGTCAGCCTGCCCCACTATGACGCTGCGATCCGCGGCATGGGCAAAGCGGTCTCCTCTCTCAGCGAGGCGAAAGCCGGGGATATAATCTGCTACTACGGACATGTGGCGATCTATCTGGGAGACGGCAGGATCGTACACGCCTCCAACAGCCGCGACGGTATTAAGATCAGCGAGAGGGCGGATTACAGGGCGATCGTCGGGATCCGGAGGATCTTCGACTGAAACAAAGGATAAGGAAGTTCACAGTTTCGCAAAGACGCGCGGAGCGCGCCTTCTGTGCGGGGGACATACAAGTATGAGAAAAAAGAGAAGAGGTTCACTGTTTTGCCTGCTCCTTGCGGCCGTTCTTTCCATCAGCCTGCTGACCGGGTGCGCAAACAGGCCGGATCCGGAAGCGGCGCAGAGCGCATCGGAGCTCCATACGGTCGTCCAGGAGACGCCGGAGCCGGAAGAGACGCCGGAGCAGCCCGGGGAGGCCGCAGAGCCGGAACAGCAGAGTGAAGAGAACGCGGAGCCGGCGGCGATCCCTGAAGACGGAAGTTATACGACCAAAGAGGACGTGGCGCTGTACATCCACACTTACGGAGGGCTCCCCTCCAACTTTATCACCAAAAAAGAGGCTGAGAAGCTCGGATGGTCCGGAGGATCCCTTGAGCCGTATGCACCCGGAAAGTGCATAGGCGGGAACCGTTTCGGAAATTATGAGGGGATTCTCCCGGACGGAAATTATAAAGAGTGCGACATCGATACGCTCGGAAAGAAAAGCCGCGGCGCGAAGCGGCTCATCTATTCGGACGATGGAAGGATCTACTTTACAGACGATCACTACGAATCGTTCACGCAGCTGTATTAGCGCGGATCGGGATAAGGAGCAGCGGATATGGATAAGGAATATATTATCGACCTGCAGGGAGTGAAGGCGCGGAACGATCTGCACGACAGGATCGAGCAGGGACTTCCCGTTCCGGGGTGGTACGGAAGAAACCTTGACGCGCTGTATGATGTGCTCACGGAGCCGCAGTTCGGAGACGGGTGTCTGATCATCTTCCTCGGCTGCAGGGATTTTATGAGCAGCATGCCGGGATATTTCAAGGCTATGCGGCAGATGTGTCTGGCAGCCGCTGAGGAAAACTCCGGCATGACAGTCGAATTTTTGGAGTAGACGGTATCAGCGGCAGCGTTCTGCAGAAGTTATGTTGACTTTCATAGAGCGTTACCGCATAATTGCTTTATAAAAAATATATATATTTTTTATTGTTTGACGAGGTGATTTTGTGCAGAGTGAACGCACGGTGATCATTACAGATATACATGGATGCTACGACGAATGCAGACGCCTCCTGGATAAGCTGGAGTTCGACAAGTCAAGCGACAGGCTGATCAATCTGGGAGACACGATCGACCGCGGACCCAGGATCTACGAAGTGTTTGTGTTCCTCCGCCAGCTCAAGGAAGAGATGGGAGAGAGGTGCATTCTGATCAGGGGCAACCACGAGCAGATGATGCTTGACGCGACGGCGGGTTCGAAAACAGACAAGCAGCTGTGGTATATGAACAGCGGAGAAAAGACGGTTTTTTCCTTCATCAACCACAAGCACAAGATCAAAGAATTCCGCAGCTGGTACGAACAGATGATCCTGTATTATGTGGACGAGCGGTTTCAGTGTACCCACGCATGCATGAAATATGAGGAACCTGCCAAGAACGACGTGAATACGCTGATCTGGGGAAGGGACACAGATTATGAAGGAAAGCTCCTCCTGACAGGGCACACGCCCTACAAGATCCCTCTGTACTTCTGCGGCAGGAATCCGGCCGGTGCGATCAATGAGGGCATGTGGGGAAGCCTTCCCGAGAGAGGAATGATCGCGCTGGATACAGGATGCGTATACGGGAACAGGCTGACAGGCATGGTGATCGAGGGGAGCAGATTCAAGGTGGAGTCTGTTCCGTCTTCCGTGCCCGGAAGATTCAGATAAAAAACCGGAATACGGAATAGATCTCAAATACAATTCCGGAACATGCCGGCCCAAAAGAAACGGACCGGAATTGTTTTAAGAAACGGATGCCGCTGCCACATGCGCACAGGGGGATCCGGACAACTATACAGGCGCATCAGGAAAGGGGAAAACATGAGGATCACAGACTTGCTCAAAAAGCAGAGCATCGCACTGAAGGCGGCACCGGCCAATAAGTCCGAGTGTCTTGAGATGGCGATCTCCCTAATGGAAAAGGCGGGTAATATTTCTGATTACAAGGCCTACAAAGAACAGGTTTTTTTCCGTGAGACTGAAGGAACGACGGGAATCGGCGACGGTATTGCCATACCGCACGGAAAATGCTCGGCGGTAAAGAGCCCCGGACTGGCGGCTATGGTCATTCCGAACGGCGTGGAGTACGAGGCGCTGGACGGAGAACCCGTAGACCTGCTCTTTCTGATCGCCGCCCCCAACACCAAGGATAATATCCATCTGGATGTTCTTGCCAAGCTCTCCAGACTGCTCATGCATGAGGACTTTGTGACAAGCCTCAAGGCAGCGAAAACGCCCGATGAGTTCCTTTCGATCTGCGACCGATATGACACGGAAGAAAGTGTAGTGAAGGAGGAAGCGCCTGCAGCGGTAACTCCGGATGCAGCGCAGAAGAGGATCCTGGCAGTAACGGCCTGCCCAACGGGAATCGCGCATACTTATATGGCGGCAGAAGCTATCCAGAAAGCCGCAGAGGCCAAAGGCTGCTGGGTCAAAGTAGAAACGAGAGGCTCCTCCGGCGCCAAAAACGTGATCACCGCACAGGAGATCAAAGAGGCGGACGGCGTGATCCTGGCCGTGGACACCAAGGTTCCCACGGACCGCTTTAACGGCAAGAAGGTCATCACCTGCCAGGTATCCGACGGTATTTCAAAAGCGGAACAGCTGGTCGACAGGATCATAAACGGCGATGCGCCGGTATTTACCGCTGAGAACGCGGCTGCCGCAGAAGCGTCTTCCGGCGGAGGAGACAGCCTCGGACACAAGGCTTATATGGACCTTATGAACGGCGTTTCCCATATGCTCCCGTTCGTCGTAGGCGGCGGCATCCTGATCGCGCTGGCCTTTTTGGTAGACGGCCTCGCGGGCGCCCCTCAGGACGGCAATTTCGGATCTGTTACTCCGGTGGCGGCAACCCTGAAGGGAATCGGCGGCGTTGCATTCGGCTTTATGCTTCCTGTTCTCGCAGGCTATATCGCGGAGTCGATCGGTGACAGACCTGCCCTGGCAGTCGGCTTTGTCGGCGGAATGATCGCGGCAAACGGCAAGTCCGGATTCCTCGGCGCGCTGGTCGCAGGCTTCCTGGCGGGCTATATCATCCAGGTGCTCAAAAAGATAACAGACAAGCTCCCGGATGCGATCGAGAAGATCGCGCCGGTTTTGATCTTCCCTCTGTTCGGCATTCTGATCATCGGACTTTCCATGAACTTTGTGATCGAGCCCATCGTCGGCGCGATCAATACCGGCCTGAACAATGGACTTGCCAGTATGGGCGGAAGTTCCAAACTTCTCCTTGGTGCGATCGTCGGCGGCATGATGGCCATCGACATGGGCGGCCCCTTCAACAAAGCGGCTTACCTGTTCGGAACAGCTTCCATCGCCTCCGGCAACTATGACATTATGGCAGCAGTCATGATCGGCGGTATGACACCTCCCTGCGCTATTGCTCTTTCCACGATCCTCAGCAAGAAGAAGTGGACCAAGACCGAGCGCGAGAACGGCCCTGTCAACTTTATCATGGGTCTTTCCTTTATCACAGAAGGCGCGATCCCGTACGCTGCTGCGGATCCGGCCCGCGTCATTCCTTCCTGCGTGATCGGTTCTGCCGCTGCAGGACTTTGCTCCGAACTGTTCGGCTGCACGCTCATGGCGCCTCACGGCGGAATCTTCGTATTCCCTGTTGTGGGCAAACCTGTTATGTATCTGGTGAGTCTGGTCGTGGGAACTCTGGTCAGCTTCTTCATGCTGGCTCTTCTTAAAAAAGACGTCGAATAAAGAATTGTCGGGCTGACGCGTTCCTCAAAGGGATCAAGGGATCCTGAGAGGGGGCGTCAGCCCTTTTTTGTGTGATAAGCCGTAAAGCGCATCTCGTGCTTGCACGAAGATGCATTTGACGGCGGGCGGTCAATCGAGTCTGCAGCCTACTCGATTAACGCAGATGGGGGAGCCGCCCGCTTGTAGAAGCGGATGACTCCCCCGTCTGCGTAGAGTTATGGATCAGCCAAGTGCCTGCTTAAGGTCTCCGATGATATCATTGATATTCTCGATGCCGACAGAAAGACGGATCAGATCCGGCCCGACGCCTCCGGCGATCAGTTCTTCGTCGCTGAGCTGACGATGTGTGGAATTGGCGGGATGCAGCACGCAGGTGTGGGCATCCGCTACATGTGTAGCGATCATGGCGACTTTGAGGCGCTTCATAAACTCCTCCGCAGCGGCGCGTCCGCCCTTGAGGCCGAAGGAGATGACTCCGCAGGTACCGTTCGGCATGTATTTTTGGGCGCGTTCATAGTATTTGTCTCCGGGGAGACCGGGATAAGTGACCCACGCGACCTTCTCGTGTCCCTGCAGATACTCAGCTACCTTCTGGGCGTTCTCGCAGTGCCTGGGCATGCGGACGGCAAGGGACTCCAGGCCGAGATTAAGGAAGAAGGCGTTCATGGGAGCCTGAATGGAACCGAAATCTCTCATCAGTTGCGCAGTGCACTTTGTGATGAAGGCACCGGCCATTCCGAATTTCTCTGCATAGGTGATCCCGTGATAGGACGCGTCGGGAGTGGTCAGGCCGGGGAACTTGTCGGCGTGTGCCATCCAGTCAAATTTGCCGCTGTCGACGATCGCGCCGCCTACGGCTGTGTCATGGCCGTCCATATACTTGGTAGTGGAATGCGTCACAATGTCAGCGCCCCACTCGATCGGCCTGCAGTTGATCGGAGTCGCGAAGGTGTTGTCGACAATAAGCGGAACGCCGTGAGCGTGAGCGGCCTTTGCGAATCTCTCGATATCGAATACGACCAGAGCGGGATTGGCGATCGTTTCGCCGAATACGGCTTTGGTGTTGGGCTTAAAGGCATTCTCGAGTTCCTCGTCGCTGCAGTCGGGATCAACGAAGGTGAAGTCGATGCCCATTTTGCGCATCGTCACGTTGAACAGATTGTAGGTTCCGCCGTAGATCGTGGAGGCACATACGACGTGGTCTCCGCAGGTGGCGATATTGAAGACGCTGAAGAAATTCGCTGCCTGACCCGAAGAAGTCAGCATTCCTGCAGTCCCGCCCTCGAGAGCGGCAATCTTGGCCGCTACCATATCATTGGTGGGATTCTGAAGGCGTGTGTAAAAATAACCCTCGGCCTCGAGATCAAAGAGCTTCCCCATATCCTCGCTGGTGTCATATTTGAAGGTTGTGCTCTGAATGATCGGGATCATCCTGGACTCGCCGTTTCGCGGCGTGTAACCTGCCTGAATGCACATTGTTTCTCTTTCCATAGTAAGTACCTCCGTTTTATTCATGTTTCCTCTAAAGAAACATTTCTGTACTACATCTTAAAAGATGTCAGGGAAGATGGCAAATATAAATTCACTGCAGCCGGAAAGAATAGGGGAAAAGAGCCCCGGAAGGCTTTTTGACAATTGCATTACAGTCTGAATTCCGTTGTCGGGGCAAATCGGACATGGTATCATAAGGATAAGGATGTATAGAGCAAGATCGGTTCGATCATATACAGCATTGGGAGGAAATACATGGCACAGGATAATAAGATATACGTAACCGGACACAAGAATCCCCATGCGGACTCTGTGGCAGCGGCGATCGCATATGCAGCTTATAAGAGAGAACAGGGAATTGACGCGGTTCCCTGTGTACTGGGAAAGATCAACAAGGAATCCCAGTATCTTCTGGACCGGTTCGGATTTGACAAGCCGATCCTTCTGGAGACGGCGCAGGTGCGCCTCGACGAGGTCGATCTGGATTCGCCCTGCGCGATCACTCCGGCCGCAACGATCCTGGAGACAGTTCATCTGATGGAGAAGGAGAAGAGAGAAGGCTTTGCGGTCGTGGACGACGATAACAAGGTGACGGGCTGGGTCTCCAAGGCGGATCTTGCCAAAATAGCGCTTTCTGATACCAGTTATTCCCATGGAATGCTCAGGGAAACGCAGACGGAATACTTTGCCAAGACGATCAACGGGAAAATCCTGTATGACGATGAACAGCGCCACTTGAACGGCAAGGTGAGCATCATCACCATGACCGATAAGGAAAATCTCGAGGACTATGAGGTGGCAGACAGGATCGTCATAACGGGAGGCAACAAGAAGGCACAGAAGATCCTGATCGAAAAGGGCGCGGGCATGCTGATCATCATCTGGGAGAAAGGCGTCGATTCCAGCGTTTTGAAGCTGGCCCGGGAGAAGCACTGCACGATCATTGCTTCCGGATATGGAGCGATGAACACATCCCGTTATCTGTATTTTGCCCCGCCGGTGAGCATGATCATGACGAAAAGCCCCATGAAATTCTATGTACATGAGCTGGCGGAGGACGCGGGAAAGAAGATGGCCCGCACGCAGTTCCGCTCATTCCCCGTGGTGGATGAGAATGAGCGCCTCGTGGGATACGCGATGAGGCACCATATTCTCAATTACAATGATAAGCAGCTGATCCTGGTGGACCATAATGAATTCTCCCAGTCCGTAAAGGGAATCGAGAAGGCCAGAGTGTTGGAGGTCATTGACCACCACAGAGTCACGGACTTCTCCACGTCAAGACCTGTGAGCTTCAGAAATGAGATCGTGGGCAGTACATGTACGATCATCGCGACGATCTTCCGGGAGAATCAGGTGCCCATCGAAGAGAATCTGGCAGGCCTTCTGCTGGGCGGACTTCTCTCGGATACGATGAACCTGCAGACGCCGACCACCACCGACAAGGACAGGCAGACGGCCAATATTCTTGCGGCGCTGGCGGGTCTGGACCTCGATCAGTTCAGCGAAGAGTTGTTCTCCGTGACGGAGGACGAGGGCGGATCGCTCGAGGAACTGATGAATCGCGACATTGTCTTCGAGGATGTCATGGGCGTGCGCCTCATGCTCACTAAGGTCAATGTCCCCCAGGTGGAGCCCTACAGAGACAGAGCCGAGAGCCTTCAGCAGGCGCTGGACGTGCTCACGAGAAACAAGAACGCGGATCTGGGCATCCTCTCGATCACTTCAGCACTGGAGAACCGGTCCATCCTGTTCGCGGCGGGAGATAAAGCGGACTGGCTCTTTGAGGCCTATCCGGATCCGGAGGGAGATCCCCACAGCGTCCACGAAGGACTTGTATCCCGCAAGATGCAGATCCTGCCCAAGGTATCCGCAGTTGTCAACAAATACGCGTGACCGGTTCCTGACTTCAGGTGCGGTTCAAAATGCCCCGGCATAAAGCCGGGGCATTTTTTTTGGAGGAGTTATGAAAAAGAAACGACCTATATCGGGATTTATCCCATGATCACTTCTACGTTGTATTCTTTCTGACCCTTTCTGTAGGGAATCACATGTCCCTCTACTTCCTGTCCGTCAACGATCATTTTCTTTACGCCCTTTTCCACGTGTCCGGGATTCTTCACGCTGATGTGATAGATTCCATCTCTGTATGCCCGTGTCAGTTCAAAATCGCCGAAATCGCCGGGGACGCACGGATCAATGCTCAGTCCGCTGAACGTCGGATATACGCCCAGAATGTACTGGGAGATGTCCGTAAAGGTCCATGCAGCCGTGCCGGTCAGCCAGCTGTTCTTTCCCTCGCCGAAGTTGGGGGCGTCGGGGCCGGCCACCATCTGGGAGTATACATAGGGCTCGGTCCTGTGAATCTCGCTGAATTCCTCCACGCAGGAGGGGCAGGTCTTCCAGTAGACTTCAAAGGCTCTGCTGCCGCGTCCCATGACCGTCTCCGCAATGGAAACCCAGGGATTGTTATGGCAGAAGATTCCTGCATTTTCCTTGTACCCCGGAGGATAGGAGGACACTTCGCCCAGTTCCACATGGTATCTGGTGTAGGCGGGCTGCAGAAGAGCGATGCCGTATTTGGAATCCAGGATCTCTTTGACGCTGTCGAGTGCCGCAAGAGCTTCTCCGGACTCTTTGCCGACGCCTGCCAGCACGCAGAATCCCTGGGGCTCGATGAAGATCTTGCCTTCTTCGCACTCGTGGGAACCCACCTTCCGGCTGTATGCGTCGTAGGCGCGGATGAACCACTTGCCGGCCCAGCCGTCCGTCAGAAGAGTTTTTTCCATCAGGTCGCGCTCTTTGCGCATGGCAGCCGCCTCGTCCGTAAGTCCGATGAGATCGCAGATGTCCGCATACTCTCCCGCGTATTTGACAAACATTCCTCCGATGAAGACGGATTCGGCGACAGGTCCCTCGCTGGGTCCGGAGGTCTGGAAGGACTCGCCGGAGTGCTCGGAGAAGCAGTTTAGGTTGAGGCAGTCGTTCCAGTCGGCGCGCCCGATCAGAGGAATCCCGTGGGGACCTTTGTGACTGATCGTGTAGTTCACGCTTCTGCGCAGGTGTTCCATGAGGGGCTGCGCAAGACTCTCGTCGTTATCGAAGGGAACCTGTTCGTCCAAAATAGAGATGTCCCCGGTCTCTCTGATATAAGCGCTCACAGCGGCTATGAGCCAGAGCGGATCGTCGTTGAAACCGCTTCCGATATCCGCGTTGCCCTTCTTGGTCAGAGGCTGATACTGATGATACGCGCTTCCGTCAGGGAACTGGGTCGAGGCGATATCGATGATCCTCTCCCTTGCGCGCTCCGGGATCAGGTGGACGAAGCCCAGAAGATCCTGACAGGAGTCCCTGAATCCCATACCGCGCCCGATTCCGGATTCGTAGTAGGAGGCGCTGCGGGACATATTGAAGGTGATCATGCACTGATACTGATTCCAGATATTGACCATTCTGTCCACTTCGGGGCGGGAGCTCTGCACATGGAATTTGCTCAGGAGGCCTTCCCAGTAGGAGCGGAGAGTCTCATAGGCCGCTATGACGGCGCTGCGATCGTGGTACTTGCGGATCATAGCGCGGGCGCGGGTCTTATTGATGACGCCGTAGGACTCCCATTTCTCTTCGACGGGATTTTCCACGTAGGTGAGCTGGAAAATGACGCTTGTGCTCTCGCCGGGCGCGAGGGTCAGCTCCAGTTCAAAGACCGCGCATGGAGACCATCCGCTGGCAACGGAATTCCTGCAGGCGCCGTTTTCCACCACTTCCGGAAGAGAAGGGCTTCTGTAATCGCCGATAAAGGTCCGTCTGTCGGTATCGAAGCCGTCAATGGGGCGGTTCACGGAGAACACAGCGTACATATTGCGGCGCTCCCTGTATTCCGTGCGATGGTAGATGGCTGCGTAATCGAGTTCGCTGTAGCTCGCGATCGAAGTCTCCGCCGGCTTGCGGAGTCCGCTGATCTCGTAACCGAGATTGGATTCGATCTCAACTTCGCCGGTGGAGAGATTGCGCTGGAAGTTTTTCTGGTCGTCGTCGGCATCCCAGAGGCACCATTCGACATAAGGGAATACTTTCAGTTTTTTGACTTGACCGGACTCGTTCTTAATATCCAGGAGCATCAGCTCGCAGGTATCGCCCATGGGCACAAAATTCAGCTGATCAACGAAAACGCCGTTTTTAGAAGAGGAAAACCTCGAATATCCCATGCCGTGCCTGCACTCGTAGTGGTCCAGGGACGTTTTGGAAGGCTGCCAGCCGGTGTTCCATACGGTACTACCGTCCTTTATATAAATGTACTTTCCGTTTCCGTCATAGGGCACGTCGTTGTATCGATACCGGGTGATCCGGAGAAGGCGGGCATCTTTATAGAAAGAATAGCCGCCGCAGGTGTTGGAGATCAGAGAGAAGAAGTCCTGATTTCCGAGATAGTTGATCCAAGGCAGAGGTGTCTTTGGCGTAGTGATCACATATTCCCTGTTGGTATCATCAAAGTAACCGAATTTCATAGTAGCCTCCATGTCGACATTTTCGCTTATTAAGTAACAGTAAACTTATATGTCTACATTATAGTTTTAGTAAACATCAAGCACAATCGGAACAATAACAAAAAAAGCGAAATCGTTTTAGAATAAAATGAACAAAACGCTATTTGGGAGTTGTGATTTCGAACAAAACAGGGGATTCTGATTTGTATATAACTGACAATATTGTGATTATGCTGAAAAAAAGATGAAAACTGACTTGAAAAATGCGAAAAAAAGATATACATTATACTCACAAAAACGTTTAAGCGATTTAAACGACTTCGCTACGAAACAGACTGACTGATACGCGGCTAAGGGGGTGGAAGAATGGTTTCGATGAAAGACTTAGCGGCAGCTTGCAACGTTTCCATCGCCACTGTCAGTAAAGCACTTAACGATCAGCACGACGTAAGTGCCAAGACCAAGGAGATGGTCCGGAAGAAAGCCAAGGAGCTAGGCTATTTCCCTAACTCAGCCGCCAAAGCGCTCAAGACGAACCGGTCTCACAACATAGGAGTCCTGTTCGTGGATGAAGCCCAGAGCGGCCTGACCCATGACTTTTTTGCAAATGTGCTCGACAGCTTTAAGAGAACCATCGAGCTGAGGGATTACGACCTGACGCTGGTCAACTGCAGCAAGGTCCACAACGGATCCATGACTTACCTGGAGAGGGCGAGATACAGAGGATTTGACGGAGTGGTCATTGCCTGCATAGACTTCAGGGATCCGGAAGTGATCGATCTGGTGGACAGCAGCATACCGGTTGTCACGATCGACTACATCTTCAATAACAGGATCGCTGTGATCTCGGACAACGTCAAGGGAATGAGAGATCTTGTGACATATGTCTATCAGATGGGGCACAGGAAGATCGCATATATCCACGGAAACGACACTTCCGTCACCCAGGCGAGGGTTTCCTCTTTCTATACGACCTGCACGCAGCTTGGACTGGAGATCCCGGACGATTATATCAAGCAGGCGGACTACAGAGACACAGAGGGAACCTACAGAAGAACGATGGAACTTCTGGAACTGAGCGATCCGCCGACATGCATCCTTTATCCGGATGACTTCGCGGGATTTGGCGGGATCAATGCGATCAGAGAGAAAGGCCTTCGGATTCCCGAGGACATTTCTGTGGCCGGATACGACGGAATCAGGATCGGCAGACACATTGAGCCGAAGCTGACGACGATCCGGCAGAATACAGAACAGATCGGAAGACAGGCGGCGGAGAACCTGATCCGCCTGATCGAACATCCCAGGTCAACCATCATAAGACCCATCGTCGTTGAGGGAGAGCTTTACAGAGGAAGCACTATAAAGGATATCAACCGGATTGCCGAATGATCCTTCGGAAATCCAGTGATGTACAAGTTCACCATGACGGAACCAATTTTTTGCTCAAATAGCAATGTACTAAATCATCACGGCAAACACCACAAAAGTGGTTTGCATATAACCAAGTGATCATACCGTCACACAATCGGGTGTGCGGCAAATTAAAAGGGAGGTTATCTAATGAAAAAAAGAACACTTAGTCTGATCCTTGCAACGGCTATGGTTGCCGGATCCCTCGTTGGATGCGGCGGATCCACCGGCGCCAGCAGCTCCAGCGCTCCCGCTGAGGAGCCCGCAGCTGAGGCAGAGGCGGAAGCGGAAGCTCCCGCAGAGGCAGAGGCGGAAGCGGAAGCTCCCGCAGAGGCAGAGGCCCCGGCTGAAGGCGCAGCTGTCGTAAACATCTACTGCTGGAACAACGAGTTCCCCAACAGAATGATGGACCACTATCCGGGATTCGAAGCAAATGATCCCGCTGACTCCACCAAGGGCGGCAAGATCGGTGATACAGTTATCAATTTCGTCGTAACCGACAACAAGGACAACATGTATCAGAATAAGCTGGATGAGGCGCTTGCCGCACAGGCTACCGCAGCGGACAATGACAAAGTTGATATCTTCCTGGTCGAAGCTGACTATGCTATGAAGTACACAGATCCCGAAGTCAACGTTGCAATGCCTCTTGACGAGCTGGGAATCACAGACGCTGATCTTTCCAAGCAGTTCCAGTACACCAAGGACGTCGTAACAGACTCTGAGGGCAAGATCCGCGGCTCCTCCTGGCAGGCATGCTCCGGCGGCCTGATCTTCAACAGAGAGATCGCCAAGCAGGTGCTCGGTTCTGATGACCTTGAGACAGTTCAGGCAGCAGTTGCTGACTGGGATGCTTTCAATGAGACCGCACAGAAGATGAAAGACGCCGGTTACAAGATCGTCGCTACAGTAAATGATACTTTCCGCGTATACTCCAACAACGTATCCGGCAAGTGGGTACAGGACGGCAAGATCGTAGTTGATGACAACGTTAAGAAGTGGGCAGAAGATTCCAAGGCTCTCGTAGATGCA
>ODAI013459789.1_pt1 | contig 15761 bp, 15 predicted proteins | sample 1539321 | NCBI WGS metagenome assembly ODAI01 (sample SAMN02144231, study PRJEB22623) | gut metagenome | biome: sheep rumen | host: Ovis aries | place: New Zealand
GACGGGTTTGAAGGTGCCGGGACCGACGCCGGGGGTGAGTTCCTCGCGGTCAAAGCCGTGGGCATCGAGGGCGGAGAGAACCTCCGGGGTGAAATGGAGGCCGGCGGTGGGAGCTGCGACGCTGGCTTTGATCTTGGAATAGACTGTCTGGTAGGTGGTCTTATCGCTCTCCTGGGTCTCGCGGTTGAGGTATGGGGGGATGGGGAGTTCACCGATGCGGTCGATGAGTTCGGCGAAGGAGAGTCCCCCACTCCACTCGAAGTCGACGCGGTAGGATGTGCCGTGGAGAAATCCTTTCTCTGCTCTTAAATTGATGTCGTCAGACATCAATTTAAGAATCCCATCCTTCCATTTCTTGGCATTGCCGATGAGGCAGTACCAGGCACAGTGGCCGGTGGTCTGGAACATCTGTTCGTAGTCGGTGGGCTCGGCGGGCTCAAGGAGGAATATCTCGATGAGGGCACCGGTGGCCTTACGGAAATGGAGGCGCGCCTGGATGACCTTCGTATTGTTGAAGACCATCAGTGCACCCTCGGGCAGGTAGTCCGGGAGATTGTAGAAATGGTCTTCAGAGACCTCTCCATGGCGATAGACCAGGAGTTTGGAGTGGTCACGCTGGGCGATGGGAAACTTTGCAATGCGCTCATCGGGGAGCGGGTAGTTATAGTCGCTGATATGGATATGTCGGGGATCGTTCATACGGCAGCACGGATAAAGGCGAAAAGCAGCGTGAAGACAAAGACCGACACGGGGATGGTGATGTCGGAACGCTGATAGCCTGTGACAGTATAATGGGTTGAGACATAACTGGTCTTGGCGGAGAACCGGCGGGCCAGTCGACGGTAAAAGAGATGATAGACGGCAGTGCCCACGATGAAGCCCCACGTGAGGCCTACGAGGATGTCACCGGGATAGTGGACACCGAGGTAGAGGCGCGTCCAGCAGTTGACAAGCGAATAGATGACAAGCGCCACGGAGAGCAACCGGCTACGGACGAGCCAGCAGAAATAGACGGAGATGCTGAACGTGTTGGCTGCGTGAGCCGAGAAAAAGCCGTACCTGCCTCCGCGATAGCCATCGACGATATCGACGAGCATGCCAATCTGCGGGTCGTGGGTTGGTCGCCAACGGCCCACGAGGGGTTTGACGATGGCATCATCGACGGTGCCGGCGAACAAGATGCAGAGGGCTGCTCCCCCCATGACGAGGAGGATCTTCTGGACGTTCTCATTGTTCTTGAGGACGATATAGAAGAGGCTCAGGTAGAGCGGCACCCAAGTCCATGCATTGGTCAGGGTTCGCATGAGCATATCATAGTACAGCGACTCGCTGCCGTTGAGGAACAGCAAGAACTGCTTGTCGAGTTGTATGAGTTCTGACATGTTAAATTAATTCAAGTTGGGAACGTTCGATCCAGCCTTCCTTGCCATCGGCCAGACGAATCTCGCGCCACTCCTTCATGGAGTCGTCGGTGATGGTGACCTTGGTACCCTCGTGGAGGATGAAGAGGTCGGTACCGTTCTTGGCCGGTGTGCTCTTGACATTGACGGCAGGAGCCGTGATGATAGCCCCCCGGCGATGCACCAGTTGCTGTTTCTGCTGGTGGGCGAAGAGGTTGCTGCCGGCGAAGAGCACCAGAAGGAAGATGGCCCCGAAGAAGCCCACCTTACGTAGCCAGATGCGGTCGGAGAAGAGGTAGACGAGTGCCAGTACGATGGCCAGTGCGAGGGAGATAAGGGCCGTACGTGCCCAGCCGTCGACAGAAGCCAGATTGACCAGCGAGCGGTACCAGGTGACGAAGAACATCTCCTGCTCGGGTACAATCTTGTCGATGGTCTTCGAACGGGCCATCTGCAGGTTGAAACGGATGTCACGGTCACTGGGCGAGAGGAGCAGGGCGCGCTCGTAGTTGAGGACGGCCTGCGTCATATTCTCCGTGCGGTAGTAGGCATTGCCGAGATTGTAGTAGAGGTCGGCCGAGCCCCCCTTCTGGAGCAGCGTCTCATAAGCCTTGATGGCCTGCTGGTATTCGCCCCGCACATAGGCACTGTCGGCATCAGCCTTGGTGACTGCTTGAGAGGTGAGAGGTGAGAAGGCTTGAGAGGTGAGAGGTGAGAGGTAAGAGGTAAGAGATATGATAAAGAGCAGCAGAACTCGGGCTTGAGGTATTCTCTCACCTCTCACCTCTTTCCGCTTACCTCTTTTCATCGTCTCCTCAATCTTCTCGATGGCAGAGATAGCCTTATCGTAAACTTTATTCATATTACCCTTAGGATCGCCGGGCGCATAGCGCTCGAACTCACACTCGTCGAGAGCGCCCATAAACTCACTGATGGTAGACTCCTCGACCTGGCGCTCAGCAAGACGCTGACTGATATTGTCGTGAGAGAGCTGCTCGACAGGGATGTTGAGTTTGTCGCCCACATATCCCCAGAGGGCACGCAGCACCTCGTCGTAGAACTCGCCGGGCTTGTTGTCGGTCATCAGACGGGCAGCCTTCTTGAGTCGCTTGGTAGCCACCTTATTGGCCTTCTTGCCACGCTGTTTGACGATATTCGCATTCTCGATAGCCCGCTGACGGAAGATAATGAAGAGCGAGATAAAGATCAGTGCCAGCACGGCGAGCGATATCCAATAGCCAGTGGAACCGAAGAAGAAATCATCGAGGGCATGCTGACGGGTGTCGCCCGTCTTGATATACCGGATGTCCTTGCCCAAGAGCTGGAGATCCTCCTGACCGGTGAAGTCGCTGACACTGGCCGCACCAGAGCCCTTCTCCACCTGGAGCGTGAAGCCTTCCGACTTGGCCGTCTCGTACTTATGGGTGGCCGTATTATAATAGGTGAACTCGACCGGCGGTATCTCGTACTTGCCCTGATGACGGGGCACAGCGAGGATATCGTAGATCATTGAGCCCTCCAGACCATTGGTCGTCAGCTTGGTCTTATCGGTGATCTTGGCGTCATACTTGTCAAAATCTTTAGGAAACTCCACAACCGGTTCCTTGATGAGCTTGAGATTGCCCGTACCACTGATGATGACACGCAGCGAGACAGGGTCGTTGGCCTTGGTCACGGTCTTGTTGAGCTGTGCAGAGACAGAGAACTGCCCCACTCCACCCGAGAAATTGGCAGGACGATCAGGCAATGGGTCAACCTGAATCTCAACGCCAGGTGCTACGATCTTCTTCTTCACCTCCACATAGCCGGAACCACCATTAAAGAACGCCTCGAACGGATCGATGTTACGATTCTGCTGGACAACAATACCATCAAAGGTGATGCTGGGTATCTGCATCTTGCCAGACATCTGCGGAAACATGACGTACTGGCTCCAGGTACAGGTGCGATAAGGCCGTCCGTTGACCGTCTCGAGCTTGAAACTCTTCTGTTGGGGCAGTGGCACCTCCTGGGTGTGGAAGCCCTTCAGGTCGGGCATATCGCCACGCAACTGTGTCAGCGACACGAGCGTATATACCTTATAAGTCAGCAGGATAGGCTCCTGTTCGTAGACACGCCGTTTGTTGGCACTGACCTTGATGAAAAGATCTGCCCCGGAGATATGACTGCCAGCATCGCGCAGTTCTGGTTCATTGTTCTGTCGTCGGGAGGACTGTGCCCCACCACCGCCAACGGAAGTACCAGTCACCTTGATGGTGAGGGACTTGGAGGCGATGGTCTTGCCCCCCACCGTGATATGGGCGGGAGGAATGGTGTAGGTGCCGTTCTTTGAGGCAGCGACGATATAAGTAAAGGTAATCGATGACGACGAGCTGGTATGGCCGTTGATCATCTGGAAACTGGACTGCGTGGATCGGTTAGGACCAATGAGCACCTCGAGGGCATCAGGGATATTGCCGGCACGAAATTCCCCGACATCCTGTGTGTTGACAGTATAGGTCAGACGGAACTGTTCGCCTACGGAGACCTGAGAGGGTGCCGAGGCGGTAAGAGTCTGGGCCGAGGCAGTGAATAGTGAATAGTGAATAGTGAACAGTACCATGAGTACTCTCACTATCCAGGACACCTTTACCATATTATCATTTCTAATCGTCATCATTACCAATTCTTCTGTATGTTACGACGCTGGGGCTGTTGCTGCGCCTTCTTCATGCGCTCCTGCGTCTGTTTCTCGTTCTGGATGGCAGCATTGAGGAGCTGTTCAGCATTCTCCTTACTCATCTGAGGCTTCTGCTGCTGTTGCTTCTGCTGGTCCTGCTTCTGTTGTTGCTGGTCCTGCTTCTTCTCATCTTTCTTATCTTCCTTCTTCTGCTGATCCTGGTTCTGCTGGTTCTGTTGGTTCTGCTGCTGTTGCTTTTGCTGACGCTTGCAGAGCACCAGGTTGTAGCGTGTCTCGTCATCGTCGGGATTCAGGCGGAGGGCCTGTTTGTAAGCCTCGATGGCCTCGCCATACATCTTATGGCCCTGACAGATGACACCCATGTTATGGAAGGCCTGGTACTTGCGCTGAGGGTTGGTCTCGAGCTTGGCAGCACTCTCAAACTGTACGATGGCGGCAGAGTCTTTCTTCTGAGCCATCAGGGCATTGCCCAGGTTATAGGCAGCCTGCGGATTGCGGGGATTCTTCTCCACTGCCTTCCGGTAGCTCACCTCCGCATTGGGGAAGTCGCCGGCGGCAAACTGTTTGTTGCCCTGGCGCACATACTGACGGTCGGTCTGGGCGTTAGCAGAGGTAAGAGGGAAGAGGGAAGAGGTAAGAGAAATGACTGCAAATAGAATGAGTCGTGCATGAGGTATTCTCTCACCTCTCACCACAGACCTCTCACCTCTCTTAAACAAAGAAAGACGCTTGAGCAGGGGGTTGCGGCGGTCGAGGATGCAGATCTCGAGGATGAGCAACAGGAGGGCGAGGATGCCGAAGGCCTGGAACTGTTCGTCGAAATCGCTGTAGACCGTCGTGGAGGTCTCCTTCTTGGCCAGTTTGTCGAGTTCATTGTCGAGCTGTTGCTGGGCGGCACTATTGTTCTCCACATGGATATAGACACCCCCACCGGCAGCAGCCAGTTGCTTACACATCTCCTCGTTGAGGGCTGACATGACGGTATTGCCCGTATTGTCCTTCATATAATCACCCGTACCGGGAATGGGAATGGGAGCACCATTGGCCGAGCCCACGCCGAGGACATAGACACGCATGCCCTTCTTCTTGGCAGCCTCTGCAGCCTCGATGGCCCCGCCCTCATGGTCCTCACCATCGGTGATGACGATGATGGCCTTGCCGATGCCCTCCTCCTGTGTGAAACTGTTGGTGGCCATGTTGATGGCAGCTGCTATATCGGTACCCTGCGTGGCAATCATGCTGGGATCGATGCTCGAGAGGAACATCTTGGCAGAGACATAGTCGCTGGTGATGGGCAACTGGATGAAGGCATCACCGGCAAAGACGATGAGCCCGATCTTATCGTTGGTGAAATGGTCGACCAGGTTCTCCACCATCATCTTGGAACGGTCGAGACGACTGGGGACGATATCCTCCGCCCGCATGGAGTTGGAGATATCGAGGGCGATGATGGTCTCGATGCCCGTGCGCTTCTCCTGGGAGATCTTCGTGCCCATCTGAGGACGGGCCAGCATGACGATGAGCAGGGCCAGGGCCGCCTGGAGGATCCAGAACTTGACCGAGGGACGGAAGCGGGATACATCGGGCATGAGCTCACGGAGCAACTTGGGGTCGCCAAACTTACGCAGTTTCTTCTTCCGGCTACGGAAGGAGATAAACCTGACGAGTGCCAATATCGGGATCAGCACCAGCAGCCAGAGGTATATGGGGTCTTCGAATCTAAACATTAAACATTGAACATTGAAGATTGAACATTGAACATTGAAGATTGAATATTGAACATTGAAGATTGAACATTGAACATTGAAGATTGAACATTGAACATTGAAGATTGAACATTAGGGGATGCGACGGAAGATGGTGATACGGAGCAGAATCTCGAGCAGCAGGGCCAGTACCGCCACGAGGGCGAAGGGCTGGTAGGCCTCGTACTTCTTGCTGAACTGCTTGACGTTGAGCTTCGATTTCTCCAACTGGTCAATCTCCTTATAGATGTTGCGCAGCTCCTTGGTATTGGTGGCGCGGTAGAAGTCACCGTCGGTGGCTGCGGCAATCTCACTGAGGGTCTTGTCATCGATCTCGACAGGAATGTTGACATACTGCACACCACCCGCCACTGGCATGGGATAAGGAGCCACCTTGTTGGTTCCCACGCCGATGGTATAGACACGTACACCGAGACTCTTGGCGATATCTGCAGCCGTCATCGGAGAGATGTCTCCACGGTTGTTACTACCGTCGGTGAGCAGGATGACCACCTTGCTCTTGGCCTTCGACTCCTTCAGGCGGGAGACGGCATTGGCCAGTCCCATGCCGATGGCCGTACCATCCTCAATGAGTCCGCGGGCCGCAATATCGGTACGGGTGTTCTGCAACAGGTTGAGCAGGGAGGCATGGTCGGTGGTCATCGGGCACTGCGTGAAAGCCTCACCGGCGAAGATGGCCAGTCCGATATTATCGTTGGGACGGCCCACGATAAACTCCGCCGCCACCTGTTTGGCAGCCTCGATACGGTTGGGCTTCAAGTCCTCGGCCAGCATACTGGTAGAGACGTCCATGGCCAACATGATGTCGATGCCCTCGACAGTCTTGCTCTTCCATGAATTCTGTGTCTGCGGACGAGCCAGTACCAGCACCACCATGGTGAAGGCCAGTATGCGGAGGAGCATGGAGAGGGGCATCAGACGTACCTTCCAGCTCTTGGGCAGATGGCTGAAGGCGAAGGTGTCGCTCATGCGCATCGTGGGCTCCGTCTTCTTCCTGTACATCACGTACCACACGATGTAGGGGATGATGAGCAGGAGCAGCAGCAGATATTCTTTATTGGCAAATTCCATATTTCAATACTAATTAATGAGTTGATAGGTGGCATAGGCCACATAGGCAAAGAGGATGACACTGCCCACGACGAGGGCGGTGATGAGGGCCTTGAGGGTGCGACGGGCCTTCACGCTGCGCTGGTCTTCCTCGGAGAGCTGTGGCTTGACAGTCTCCTCGGTAGGCATGTTCTCCAGCTTGGTCTGGTTGATGAACTCGATGGCGTTGACCAGGTTCATGTCGTTCTCGTTGATGAGCGTGGAGTACTTGGCGAACTTCACCAGATCGGCCGTGGTGAAGAGCTGGCGCAGTTCGTCGAGGGCTTTCTGGTCCTGTGTGGCCGTCAGTCGCTCGATAATCTCCGAGCTGGTCATCTCCATGGCCTGGAATCCATAGCGCTCCTCGATATACTTACGGAGCGTGTCGGTCAGTTTGGTATAGTACTCCTTGGAGTTCTCTGCAGTGACCATCTTGTCGGCCTTGATCTGTTCGATCTCCTTCATGGCCTTCTGATGGGGCAAGAGCCGTTTCACAATCTTGATATGGGTGATGATCGGCTTATTGTCGCGCAGCCGAACGTAGAGGTAATACGTTAAGGCCAAGAGGATTAGCAACAGAACGCTCAACCAAAATACGGGGCTCCACTCCGCCCAGAGGAACGGATTCTCCTGCACGCCTTTCGGACCAAAGAACTGATCGATGTGGGTGGTGTCGACCTCCATGGTGAGCACCTTCAGGGCCAGGCTCTTGCTCTGGTGGGGCTTGCCATCGATCTTGACGGTCAGGGCTGGTATATAATATAAGGTGTCGTCGAACGATGTCAGCGTATAGACCATGGAACGCTCCACGAAACCATTGTCGACGGAGCGGTCTTCCTGGGGTTGGCAAGAGAGCACCTCGACACCCGGAGTGACAAACTCGGAGGGTTTGAACTTCGGGAACTCCACCTTGGCATTCTCCTTGGCCACAGCCTTCAGAGTGACATGAGCCTGTTGGCCGACCAACATCTCTATCTGATCGATGGAGGCCTCGACACTCTCCTGAGCCTGAGCCACGGGAAGGAACAGTGAACAATGAATAGTGAAGAGTACCAGCAGCACCTTCACCATTCCCTGTCTCATCATCACTTTCGATATTCTGTTTATATTCATCTCAACTACGCTGTTTAAAAAGCATCAGCAGCGACTTCACGAAATCCTCGTTGGTCGCGATGCTCACACTGTCGACATTGCTCTTGCTGAACGTCTCCATCAGCTGGGCCTGCCGGCTCATCCAGTACTGACGATAAGACTCACGCAGACGTCGGCTACTGGTATCGATATACTGTTCGAAGCCCGTTTCGGCATCAACCACCTTCATCAGACCCACGTCGGGCAGTTCCTTGGCACGCTGGTCGTAGACCTGGATAGCCACGACATCGTGCTTGCGATTGGCAATCTGGAGCGACTGCTGGAACTCGGTACGCACATAGAAGTCGCTGAGGATAAAGGCCGTGGTACGCCGTTTCTGGACACTGGAGAGGAACTCCAAGGCCTGTCGCACGTCGGTCTTCTTGGACTCGGGCTGGAAGTCGAGCATCTCACGGATGATGTAGAGGATATGCTTACGTCCCTTCTTCGGGGGGATGTACTTCTCAATCTTGTCGGAGAAGAAGATGACACCGATCTTATCATTGTTCTGGATAGCCGAGAAGGCGATGGTGGCAGCAATCTCGGTGACCATGTCGCGCTTCATCTGCTTCTGCGTACCGAAGTCGAGCGATCCGCTGACATCGATGAGCAGCATGACGGTGAGTTCGCGTTCCTCCTCGAACACCTTCACGTAAGGACGGTGGAAACGGGCCGTGACGTTCCAGTCGATGTCGCGAACATCGTCGCCAAACTGATACTCACGGACCTCGCTGAAGGCCATACCCCTACCCTTGAAGGCCGAATGATACTGGCCTGCAAAGATATTGGAACTCAGACCGCGGGTCTTGATCTCAATCTTACGGACTTTCTTTATTATCTCAGATGTCTCCATCTTCAATCTTTCAATTCTTCAGTCTTTCAATTCTCAAGGCACTTCGACCTTGTTGATGATCTTTGATACAATCTCCTCGCTGGTGATATTGCTGGCCTCTGCCTCGTAGGTAAGACCGATGCGGTGGCGCAGTACATCATGGGCCACGGCACGCACATCCTCAGGCACCACATAACCACGACGCTTGATGAAAGCATAGGCACGGGCTGCCTTGGCCAGGTTGATGCTGGCACGGGGAGAGCCACCGAAGGAGATGAGGTCGTTCAGTTCCTTCAGACCATAACGGTCGGGATAACGGGTGGCAAAGACGATGTCGGCAATATACTGTTCGATCTTCTCGTCGATATAGACCTCACGCACCACAGCACGGGCCTTAAGGATCTCATCGGCCGTGGTGACAGGAGTCACCTTGGGCATCTCACCGGCGATATTCTCGCGGATGATCTTCTTCTCCTCCTCGAGAGAGGGATAGCCGATGACCACCTTGAGCATGAAACGGTCGACCTGAGCCTCAGGCAGGGGGTAAGTACCCTCCTGTTCGATGGGGTTCTGCGTGGCCATCACGAGGAAGGGGTTCGGCAAGAGGAATGTCTCACTGCCGATAGTGACCTGTTTCTCCTGCATGGCCTCGAGCAAGGCACTCTGAACCTTGGCGGGGGCACGGTTGATTTCATCGGCCAGGACGAAATTGGCAAACACAGGGCCCTTCTTCACCTGGAACTTCTCATCCTTCTGCGAGTAGATCATCGTACCGATGACATCGGCAGGCAGAAGGTCGGGGGTGAACTGTATACGACTGTAGTCGGAGTCAATCAACTGTGATAAGGTCTTGATGGCCAGTGTCTTGGCGAGACCCGGGACGCCCTCGAGGAGGATGTGGCCATCGCTCAACAGGCCGATGAGAAGGGAGTCGACGAGGTGCTTCTGTCCTACGATGACTCGATCCATACCAGTGACAAGATTCGTCACGAATGCGCTTTGCTGTTCTATCCGGATATTCAGTTCGCGGATATCAATTGCTTCTGCCATAATATTTACTATTTTATCGTTTTCTTAAATTTGACCGCAAAAGTAGTGAATAAATCGTTTATTCCGTTCATCTTGTGAACTAAATAATATTAAAAAAGTTTCCCAAAACCTAAGTTTTAAGAAACTTTTTCATTCGCAGGGCGATTTAACACCTAATTACGGGTCTTTTTCCTCTTCGACTGTAGCTTGGGGATCTTGATTGTCTGTCCTGTTTTCAGGTCAGCATCCCCCTTGATACCGTTGAAGACCTCGATATAACACTCCATGCCGGGGCCAAGTGTACGCTTACAGATACGGGCAAGGTTGTCGCCGGGGCGCACCTTCAACGTGTGGTCGAGTCCTACGATGCGGTAGGCACCGGCCCTGATACGGACATCCATCTGCTCGTATTTATCGGGCGATTCGACTGTCGTGGCAGGGGGTGCCGGTTTGGGGGAAGCCTCGGCTTTCTTCGCAGGAGCTTCTGGCTTCTTCGCAGGAGTATCGACTTTCTTCGCAGGAGCATCGACTTTCTTCGCTGGAGCTTCTGCGGTTTTCTGCGGAGCCTCTTTTTTCATCAGAGGAGCCTCGACAGTCTTGATCGGCTCGTCCTGTCTGGCGGGGCTTGGCATGGCATCAGGCTGAATGCCCTTGGCCGTAGAATCGGTTTGTGGGGCAGACTGGAGAGAGTCTTTTGCTGGAATAGCGGGAGATGGTTTCTCCACGATGGTCTGATCGGGTGTCCAGGGCTGTACGGTGGTCTCCTTGCCCAGGAAATAGCCAGCCACAAAACCGATGATGCAGGTGGCCAGGGCGATCAGGGGCCATAGCCATTTGCGGGGCTCTGGCTCAGGGGTATCCTCTGAAGCGGGGGTTTCTGGGGAGCCCGGGATATCCGGGGAATCCGGGGAACCCTGATTATCCGGAATATCCGGATTATCCGGGAAATCCGGGATATCCGGATCTGTGACAAAATCGACGAGGGGGGCTACAGAGGGATTATCATAAGCCTGATCGGCGGGCTCGGGGATTGCCTCAGAGGATGGCTCGGAGATAGGCTCAGAGGAACGCTCAGATGGGGCTGGCCCATCGATGGCGGGGGCCTCAGAAGCAGATGCCTCAATGGCAGGAGCCTTGGAGGCGGGGGCATCGATAGCAGGAGCTTCGATGGCGGGGGCCTCAGGGGCTGGTTCGGCGATGGTATTCTCGTCGAGGGTGGCATCATCGAAATCGACTCCTTCATTGAGCACTACTGTCTCAAACTGGGAGAAAGGCTTGTTGACCAGTTCCTTCATCAGGGCATCGGGCGTAAAGGTGATTTTGCCATGGCCCTCGATCAGGACACGGTCGCCTGTATTGACATTGACACTCTCGCGATCCTCCACATCGATGATACGGAACGTGCCAAGACCCTTCACCTTGACCAGTTTATCCTGGTCGAGCGACTCCTGGATGATACGGAACATCTCGTTGACAAACTGGGATGCCTCCTTCTTGTTCAGTTGCCTGCGCTCCTGGAGCGTCGAGGCAAGTTCTGGCAGAGAAATCTTTCCCATCAGTCGTTTCCTCCATTCTTTATACGGTCCTTCCATCCGGCATTGGGCTTGAAGTTAAGCACCAGTTTGGGAGGAACAAGCATACGCTGTCCCGTGGCAGGATTGACCATAATCCTCTCCATCTTTTTCTTTACTTCGAAAGTGCCGAAATTAGGAACCATCAGCGAATCGTCCTCCTGGAAATGATCGCTCATGGCCTCAATCACGACATCGACCATCCGCTGGGTCTCCTCATAGGAATAGCCCATGCGCTGGGATAAGGTTGTGATGAAGTCCTTGTTATTCATATTCTGATTCAATAATGGTTGTTGCATAAATATCAAACTCCTCGGAATCGGTCACCCGGACCTGATAGAACTCGCCCGGCTTCAGTTTCCGTTCTGCGACAGGGATCAGCACCTCGGGGTCTACCTCAGGGGAACAGAACTCGGTACGTCCGATGTAGTAGTCACCCTCCTGACGGTCGATGATGACACGGAGGACAGAGCCCACCTTCTCGGCCTCTATTTCACTGCTGATACGCTGTTGCACCCGCATCAGACGGTCGAGGCGCTGCTGCTTGACCTCCTCCGGCACATCATCCTCATAATGAGCGGCCGAATAGGTGCCCTCCTCCTCGGAATAGGCAAAGGCCCCCATACGCTCGAAACGTGCCCATTTGGTGAAGTCGACCAGCTGCTTGAAATCCTCATCGGTCTCTCCGGGGAATCCCACCATCAGGGTGGTACGCAGGTGGATGCCCGGTACCTCCTGACGCATGCGCCGGATGAGTTCATAGGTCTCCTGACTGGTGACATGGCGCTGCATGCGTGAGAGCATGTGGTCGGAGATATGCTGCAGGGCAATGTCGAGGTAGTTGCACACATTATCATTCTCCCGCATCACTCGCAGGAGGTCCCACGGGAAATGCGTGGGATAGGCATAGTGGAGCCGTATCCACTCCACCCCCTCGATCTGTGCCATCTGCTGGACGAGTTCGGCGATATGCTGTCTGCCATCGATGTCGACACCATAGTAGGTGAGTTCCTGGGCGATGACATTAAACTCCTTGACCCCCTGGCTGACAAGCCAGCGCACCTCGGAGAGGATATCGTCCATCGGCCGACTCTGATGACGCCCGGTGATGAGCGGGATGGCACAGTAGGCACAGTGACGGTCGCAGCCCTCGGAGATCTTGACGTAGGAATAATGGGCAGGAGTGGTCAGTCGGCGATGGCCTTCACAAGCCGTGAAGTCCTCGCCCTTGAGATCGCGGAGCAGCTGACGGTAGTTGAATTTCCCATACCAGCCATCCACCTCAGGAATCTCTGCCTCCAGATCAGCCAGATAGCGCTCTGAGAGGCATCCCATGACATAGAGCCGCTGGATGCGACCTTCAGTCTTGGCCTGCGCAAACTCGAGGATGGTGTTGATGCTCTCTTCCTTGGCATCGGCGATAAACCCACAAGTGTTGACCACAACGATATCACCCTGAGGGTCATCACTATCATGGGTGCAGTGGAAGCCATTGGCCTCCATCAGTCCCATCAGCATCTCCGAGTCTACGAGATTCTTAGAGCATCCCAGCGATATGAAGTCTATCGTCTGTTTCACTTCTCAGTCTGAAAGAGAGATTCCACGAATTGCCGTTTGTTGAAGAGTTGCAGGTCCTGCATGCCCTCTCCCAGTCCGATATATTTCACGGGCACCTTCAGTTGGTCGCTGATACCGATGACCACGCCACCCTTGGCAGTACCATCGAGTTTGGTGACGGCCAGGGAAGTGATCTGAGTGACGGCAGCAAACTGACGGGCCTGTTCGAACGCATTCTGACCCGTAGAGCCGTCGAGGACAAGCATCACCTCATCGGGAGCCTCAGGCATCACTTTCTTCATGACATCCTTGATCTTCTTCAGCTCGTTCATCAGGCCCACCTTGTTGTGCAGACGACCGGCGGTATCGATGAGAACCACATCAGCCCCATTGGCCTTGGCACTCGAGAGGGTATCGAAAGCCACAGAGGCAGGGTCGCTGCCCATCTGCTGCTTGATGACAGGCACACCAGCCCGTTCACCCCAGATGCAGAGTTGTTCTACGGCAGCAGCACGGAAAGTATCGGCAGCGCCCAGATAGACCTTCTTGCCAGCCTGACGGAACTGCCAGGCGAGTTTGCCAATCGTGGTAGTCTTGCCCACGCCATTGACACCCACGACGAGGATGACGTAGGGTTTGTGGTCGGTGGGAAGGTCCCAATTGTCGTTGTCCTCGGTATTATTCTCTGCCAACAGGGCAGCGATCTCATCCTTGAGGATGCTGTTGAGTTCAGAGGTGCTGACATACTTATCTCGGGCGACCCGTTCCTCGATACGCTGGATGATCTTCAAGGTGGTGTCGACCCCCACATCACTGGAGATGAGCACCTCCTCGAGGTTGTCGAGCACATCATCATCGACCTTCGACTTACCAGCCACGGCACGTGCCAGTTTGTCGAACACACTCGTCTTGGTCTTCTCCAGGCCCTTGTCGAGCGTCTGTTTCTTCTCTTTATTGAAAAATCCAAAAATACCCATTATCTCAATGATCTATCAGTTCACTATCATAATACGCCTGCAAAGATAGTAAAAAAAGCCGAAAACACAAAAAAAGAGGCTGCAAAATGGTTTGCAACCTCTCTTTTTTATCTGATAAATCAATATTAATTCTTGAAGAAGTCCTTAACATCCTCGTTAGGAACCATCTGCTCGTCGAAGATGTAGGCACCCGTCTTGGGGCTCTTCACCATCTTAATCACCTTTGTGTAAGCGCGACCATCCTTAGAACCTTCATGGAGGGTAGCAACGGTTTTCTTTGCCATACTTCAGTCGTATTATTTAATCTCCTTGTGAAGAGTCATCTTCTTCAGGATTGGGTTATACTTCATAAGTTCCATACGCTCTGGCGTATTCTTACGATTCTTGGTGGTTACGTAACGGCTAGTACCGGGCATACCACTATTCTTGTGCTCTGTGCACTCCAGGATAACCTGAACACGATTACCTTTAGCTTTCTTTCCTGCCATGATTTTAATCTCCTATCACTTTAATGTCCTTCCAGTCTACAAATCCTTTGGCAACAGCCTGCTTCAAGGCAGCATCCAGACCTACTTTATTGATCATACGAAGACCAGCAGCGCTAATCTTCAACTGAATCCAGCAACCCTCCTCTACGTAGTAGAACTTCTTGCTGAAAAGGTTAACGTCAAAGCTTCTCTTTGTACGGTGCTTTGAGTGAGACACATTGCAACCTATCTGTGCCTTCTTTCCTGTAATTTGACAAATCTTAGACATTTCTATCTACTCCTTTTACTGTACTTTTTAGTAACTTATTCCAAACAGGGTGCAAAGGTACACATTTTAATTCACAATTCACAATTCATAATTCACAATTGGATTTGAATTAATGTTTTTTAACCTTCCAATGGTTCCCTTTCCACATTCTCGGCCTTCAGATAGTCCAAAAACAGCGTCATGGCTTTGTTTGTGGCGATGGCGAGATTGATGTCGCGGCCGTGGTCTTCCTCGACTTTCAGGGTCACCACTCTATCGGCATTGCCGCATGCCAGCCAGATGGTGCCGACGGGAATATCCTTCGTCCCGCCCGATGGTCCGGCAATGCCTGTTGCCGAGATGGCGTAGTCCGTGTTGAGCGACTTGCAGGCACCGCGCACCATCTGCACGGCTACTTCTTCGCAGACGGCGGTATTCTCAGCAAGTACCTGAGCGTCAACGCCGAGCAGCGACTCCTTGATCTCATTGACGTACGAAATGATGCCGCCCTTGAAATATTTCGAGGCTCCGGGCACGGCGATGATGGCCTCGGCTATGCGTCCACCGGTACAACTCTCTGCCGTACCGACGGTCTTTTCCATTTCCCACAGCAGTTCGCTGATCTCCCTGCTGATGATTTTCGCTTCAAAATCCATTGTTATATTTTCGATTTTCGATTTACAGATTTTCGATTTACGATTTAGTTGAATGTCACTTTCGAGAATGCGGGGGCGTCAATGGGACAGAACACCTTGTCGAGGTATTTGTAGTAACCCACGATGCCAATCATGGCGGCATTATCGGTGGTGTAGCTGAACTTGGGTATATAGATGTGCCAGCCGTAGCGCTTCTCGGCATCGTGGAAGGCATTGCGCAAGCCGTTGTTGGCACTCACGCCGCCAGCCACAGCCACATGATTGATGCCCGTCTCCTTGACGGCCTTCTTCAGCTTTTTCATCAGTATGTCGACGATTGTCCACTCCAGCGAGGCTGC
>ODAI010428620.1_pt1 | contig 15760 bp, 12 predicted proteins | sample 1539321 | NCBI WGS metagenome assembly ODAI01 (sample SAMN02144231, study PRJEB22623) | gut metagenome | biome: sheep rumen | host: Ovis aries | place: New Zealand
ATATCAAGCTTAGACTCATCATAAGCTGCTGGATAAGTATCCTGCATGATGATATTAGCAGCGTCCTCATAGAAAATCTCTGCGCCATACATCTTCTCGATCATGTGCTGAGGAACCTTACCCTTTCTAAAACCAGGAACAGAAATGCTGTTCTTCTGCTTGTTATAAGCCTTTGTAATAGCCTTTTCTAGCTCAGCTGCATCAACTGTGACTGTAAGCTTTGCCATGTTCTTCTCAAGATTTTCTACCTGTACGTTCATTTACTAATAATCCTCCTCTAAAATATATATAGGTAGACTAAAAAGTCTTTTATGTACGAATACTTCGCAGACTGACAAATTATATCAGACTTAATCACCATTTTCAATAGCTGAAATCATATCAATTCTCTGCTGATGTCTTCCGCCGCCCTCAAACTCGGCCTCAAGGTAGGATTTAACAATGTCCTTCGCAAGCTCTGAACCAACAATTCTTGCACCAAAGGCAATCATGTTGGCATTGTTGTGCTGCTTGATAAGACGAGCTGTTGCTGTATCTGAGCAAACGCCACATCTAATTCCCTTTACTTTGTTTGCTGCAAGTGAAATGCCTACGCCTGTCCCACAGATAAGTACGCCGCAGTCCACCTCGCCAGCTGCTACCATATCAGCAGCCTTCTTGCCGTACTCAGGATAGTGACAGCTTTCGTGTGAATCTGTGCCGATATTGATTACCTCATGCCCAAGGCTCTCAATGTACTCCTTAATTTCGAATTTTAAATCTGTTGCTGCATGATCATTTGCGATTACGATTTTCATTTAATTTGTCCTCCATTAATTTTATTTCTATATTTTATATTTATATTTTGTCAAAAGCTCCAACGTTTCCCTAAAGAAAGTAACAACTTAAGTGAATATAGAAAAAAACGCTTTTCACTTAACAAAAATTTTCTTTAAAGTTAAGTGAAAATCCATATTTTTAATCTTCACTTAAAAAGCTCTTTTCCTGTTAAGTTTCTTGTAGAAAAAGTTGAATTCACTTAACTTTTTATTGCCTGTCGTATACATAGTTAAGTGAATTGTCTGTATATGTGAATATCACTTAACATTTTTTAAGTGGTATTCTCTATTTTGTTATTACACTTAACTTTATTTAAAATTCTTTATCCATTCTTAAGTGAATATTATTTTTCTATTATATCACTTAACCTACTCTCAAACTTTTAAGTGGATTCCTCCAATTCTTATAATCCACTTAAATATTTCCTAATTTAATTGCGCGCCAAATTATCCAGGGTCTACATATGGCTCCAATACATTATTTCCCGAATTAATTTCACAGTTACAATTTACCGCTTTTAAATTCATCTACATTGATTTTTTATTTGCCTTCTTTGAACTGTTTAATCTTGTTACACCATTCATCTATTAATAAACGTAATTCTTTGGTGTCTACTTCACATCTTGTTCCATAATACTCCTCATCCTCTTCTGCAAACAAATCATATATCTTAGTAGTAGTAGGACTAATTTCAACATGACATGCATTTCCGTCAATCGCATTTGTCTCTTGCTCTCCAGCTATAACTAAATCAAAATCTTTTTTTATCCAGTCTTCAAATGCCCGAACATCTGTGTTTAAAAAAGAATTTAAAGTCTCAGCGTTATCATATTTACAAATAATACTGATAATCTTTTTGTTCGATGTAATTTCATGTATCACATATTCTCTATCTATCATTATCATAAATAATATAATCTACATAATCATATCTACAGATATAGCTATAGATTGCACCTTTCCATTTTCGTAAAAATCAATATACAAATCCATTTTGCATATTATATTTCATTTGAGCAATGCTTTCTATTTTATTCGTTTTTAAAAAGTATTTTTGATTCAAGTAATCCTCCGTGAAACCTGTATATAGCTGTGAGTATTCTTCATCTACATAAAACCTAGGGTTACCATTAATATCATCTAAAAAGAATAAATCATTTTCATTCATTCCATTTTCCTCTTATTTATGAATAATTGTATTAATACCATCAGTTATAACTTGACAATTGTGGTAGTTTTATAAGTGTTGTTTCGACACTACCTAAACATTTTCCATGTGATATCCTAAATGATTACCTATTAATTTGTTCCTGTTTAATAATTAAAGATTGTAGGCAAATTATCCCTCAGAACCAATTTGAGAATTATTTATTTTTCAAAAAATATAATTCTTTTTCAAGCCATTCTTTATTCTTCGCATACAATTTATCATAGTTGCTCTGGGTATAATAATCCGTTGGCGATATATTGTTATCTCGTCCCTGAATAACGTGAGGTGAATCCTTGGGATATCCAAATCGAACTCATAATTCAGTTAGTTCCATAAGATCATTTATATAATTACTATTCTTCTCTTTTAATTCCTCACTTAAAACTACAGCCCTAATTTTGCGTTCTTCAAAATCTTTATCACTATTTTCATCCTCAACTAACTCAAATAATTTTTCTTTTATATACTCTAAGTCATTATTATCTGCACCAGCCAATTCACATATAGCCATTCTATCATCCCCCTGCATAAGTATATCTACTGCGTATTCAATGACATCTTCAGGACTAATCATTTTTTCTTGCACTGCTATGTATAATAGTCTCCAAGTAATATTAATATCTAAATTCTTTATATTTTCTATCATTTTCATGATTTTATACGCACTCCATTCATTATTCCATTTTGTATAAACATTCTATGTGTTACGTATCCATTTTGAATAAAACCTATACCTTCCCCATCGCCAGTATCAAACATGCCTTGGAACATGGCTCCGATGGTGTTTTAGGGGTCGTTGATAAAATCATTTGTACATTGCTAAAAACATCTTTAATATATTGGGCACAAGTTAACATACCTGACTATTCACTCAACTTCTAGAGCTGGTCTATACCAACATTTAAGTGAATTTTTCTATTACCACAATCCACTTAACTTTTTGGTGATTTTGTGAGTGTTATTCCAACAGCGTCTTAATACACTTACCACCATTCGCTTAATATTACAAATACACTTAACTCCAACTAACTATTAAGCATAAACCGCTGTCCACAGCCTTATTCACGATATTATATCTGCCTCTAATTACTTGCTCTCTGGTATTCTTTCCTAACTCTATGTGTCATTAAATCAGCCATTCTAGTTGGCACTGGGATATGGCTGTCTTTTGTGATAACCATATTGGTCAGCTCCATTGCCGTATCCAAATCTATCTTATTACCAATTGAAAGAAAAATTGGCTTAACATTTTCAGCTGTCCTTAACACTCTACCATATATTTCTCCATCGATAATAATATCTGTGTATGCCCCTTTTTGATTTTCTGGCATCGTGAAGTCCACATCATTTATTTTGTAATAGCTTTTTGCAATTCCTATAGTAGGCTTATTTATTAGGATGCCTGCGTGAGTAGCAAGTCCCATATGCCTTGGATGAAGATAACCATTTCCGTCAAAGAAAAAGACATCTACATCAGTTTCCAACAGGTTATATACTTCTTCGAACAACGGAAGCTCTCTGAATGCCAAACAACCTGGAATATATGGGACATCTACTTTCTTTACAGTGTACTTTTCTTCTATAACTTCAAGAGAAGGAAACTCTAATACAACAATACAACAATTTGCATATTCATTCTCCCCCTCCTGCCAATAGGCTAAGTCGATTCCCGCAATCCTTTTAATATCAGAAATAGACACTGCATTATGCAGGTCTATTTCTCTCATAAGCTCTATTTGTTTTTTTATAAAACTTTCTTCCTTGTCCATCACTTATAATCCAAAATACTTTTTATAATTAAAATTCTCTCCATCACGAACTATTTCTTCATGGATTTTCATGAGGTTATACTTTTCTCGAAGTTCCTTGATAATGAGCATATCCTCTTCGTTACTGAATGGAAACTTCTGTTCTTTAGTCCAGAATTTCTTATCTTCTATTCCACCGTCCTCATAGTACATAATATAGTCAAATATACTATTTTGTAAGAATAATGATATAGCCCTAACTCTCCCACTTTCATAAAATTCTATAGACAGGCCAGTATTTAAACTGTATTTCATTTGATATATCATCTCTACTCTACTACTATTTTCATAATAATCTTTGCAAACACCTTCATAATATCCATCAACTACTTCTGCCTCTTTACAAAGAAACCCATGAAAATATTCTTCAACAGGTCCTGTGTACGGTATAATACATTCTTCATCTTCAAAAAACATCTCATTACCATAGGTGTCCTCACCATAATACAATTCTTCTACATTCATTCTGTTACTACTCCTTTGCTATTTATGAATCAATGTATTAATACCATCAGTTATAACTTGACAATTAGGGCATCTACATTTTGGTAATAGCTGCTTTATTCGACGGGCCGCTCGTAGATCGATGTTATAAATATACATTTCATCAAGTATTTTTTCTGAGACTGGCAAACCTGCTACTCTTCGAGCTTTTATAGCTTCATCTAACGCTCGTATTTCTGAATGACTAGCCAATTTATTATCCACATATGATTCTATTACTATTTCGCCCGAATCAACTTTCCCCTTATAAATACTATATCTTTCTCTAATCATTGGATCCGCTTCATTTTCTATCCAATGATTATATTCCCTTATTCCTGCTGCATTTTTCTTGAAATTCTGCCCATAGAATATTTCATCTAAATCAGAATCATAAAGTGTCGATAGACAAGGCCCACTTGTAGAATTTGTTTGTGTTTTTAATATCTCTACTGCTTTACTTTCTGCCTTAGGAACAACTTTTTTCTCTGCGACTTTAAGCCAATACTCGTCATATCTAGCAGCTTCATCTGGTGTCATCAAATCTCTGAATGGTGTTTTTCCATCCATCTTCGGCCCAGCCATAGCATCCGCTACCTTCTTAGCAACTATTACCTCTGCAACCTTCTCTGTAGCATAGCCCACGCAAAAAGCTGTACCTTCCTCGTCGCCAGTATCAAACATCCCTTGGAACATGGCTCCAATAGTGTTTTCGGGGTCGTTTATGAAAACTTTTGTGCCTTGGTAGATTTCCATTCCACCGTCATATAAAAAGGCTATTCTAACACCTATAGGCAATGACATTGTTGGACTTATTGCAAGTACAATCTCAAGCGGTGCTTTCAATCCCTTGGCAAGGTCTACAATACCAGTTCCAAATCCTCTAAGAAAATCCGTAGTACCTTGCCATAAGTCACCAGCGATATCTATCCAATTCTTAATCGAATCATACAATTCATCCATTTCCCTTGCATAGATATCATCAGTATTTTCATACTCAACTACATAATTATCATATATGGATTTTAAATCTTCGGTATCCTGCCACAGACCGTCCGCAGTGCTTCTAATTGTATTATTATAAAAATCAACCAGCTTATTGTAGTTGTTTTCTCTGCGCCGCCTTCTGTCTTCATTTCTTGCTCTCACCTCATCTGCATCATCCGCAAAGGGATTAACAAATTCATCCATGTAATAATGACTAGGTACATGAGGATACGCCTCTACATAAGCGTATGGTATAGCCTTAATTTGCTGAAGGTTCCACCATATATCATTTCTATCTACCCTACAAAGCATGGATGAATTCTCTGGCGCAATATAGTACTGCATTTCCTCAATATATCTTCCGCTAACATGGTAGATTTCTTTTAAAATATCTATCAAATCAGTATAATCCACAGCGATGGCATCTTCATACTCATTCTTGAGTTCAACAAAAACATCACCCTCTTGATTATTAATCACCCGGACAAATGCTTCTGTTTCAGATTGCAATTCCTCTAATGCATCTATATATTTTTTGACTATGCTATTTATCTCACATAAATAGTCATAATTAATTTTAAGATCTCTGTGTTGTCCCACTGTACTGGTAAAATGGTCCATTTTCATCACCTAAGAATCTTTTTGTGATTACAACATAAAGCTGTGTTGCGTATGGATTTGGAACTTTTATCTTTTCTAAATCAAGCTCCACCAAAGTACCTTGTGGTAAGATTCCTTCACAGATTGTTATAGTCTGAGCTAAGAAATGCTTGAATTCATCTTTATAAAAGTCAGCTACATTCGAGTTATAAGTTATTTCTACCTTATCTTCAATAAGATTAAGCTCGATATCACCTATATTTATAGGCTGCTCTAAATCATTTTTTACTGCACTATAGGCAACATATAAGCTTTTAATATCCCTTGAAATCTCTGGATATATTACCTTTAGAAAAGAAACATTCTCCTCTGAAAAACCGTAAGATTCCACTAGATTTTCATATAGTTTTATTTTGTTGTTCTCAAGCATAACAATTAGCCTTTCCACTTATTTACTACGACACCTCATCCGCCCTAAGGGGCACCTTCCTCTCAAGGGGAAGGCTGTGAGTCAGTTTATAAATTCTATAGCCTAAAAGAATTAGCGCCTCCAAAAATCTCTTCAATATAATTTGTGGCTCTTCCTTCCATTTTAAGACAGGCTTTACCATGACTGAGCGAATGCCAGCACGATTGGCACCCCATACGTCTGTGAGAATCTGGTCACCTACAAAGATGGTGTTTGTAGTGTCTGTGCCCATTTGCTCCATAGCCTTTTTGTAGCCGGCTACACCTGGCTTGCCAGCCTTGTAGATATAGGTACAGTATGTGACAGCCTCCTTAAATGTCTTTACTCTAGGCTCCTTGTTATTAGATAAAAGAAGGGCCTGAAAACCTATTTCATGCAATTCCTTAAAAAGAGCTTTTGCCCTGTCATCTGCAGGGGCATTGTGTGGTACAAGTGTGTTATCTACATCAAAGATTACACCTCTATAGCCCTGTTCATATAGTTTTTTAAAATCGATAGCGTATGTGCTATCTACATAGTCCTTTGGATATAAATTTCTTCTACTCATAGGCTCGATTTTAACACAAAAATAGGAGCATGAAAACCATGCCCCTATTTGCCCTTATCATTCAGGTTATTTTATAGCTTTCTTTTTCTAGAAAATACAATTGCGCCGATTGCTGCCATGATTGCTAACATAGCTGCTAATATTCCATAGATAAATCCTGTTTTTGAAGCTTCTTCATTTTCATCAAAAGCCTCTGGAACTTCTTCATCAGCAATTGTTTCTACATCTTCCTTCTCTGATACTTCAGTATTAGTCTCAGATGTAGTTTCATCATTAGCATTTTCATCTGCTTCAACTGCATCCTCCTGCTCAGCTTCTTCTACATTTACAGTCTGTGAAGTCTTAGCTGGCTTAGTATCCTTTGGCTTATCAGCCGATACTTCCTTGCCTGCAAGTGGTGTCGCAGCATCTGCGATAGTTGTTGTCTGCTGCGCAGGTGCTACTGCAGGTACAGCAGATGTGCCGGCATTACCAGATGAGCCCGAATTGCCAGATGTTCCAGGATTACTTGGTGTGCTAGGATTACTTGGAGCTGGAACTACTGGCTCCTCAGCCTTCTTTTCAAGGTCAGTCTTGATTACAGCTATCCAGCTAAGTACTCCATCAGGGTTACCAGTCTTTGAAACTGATACTGTAACCTTTGAAGCCTTTTCAAGTTCAAACTCTACTGTCTGCTGATTTGTTACATCGCTAGCTTTCAATGTAAAGTCCTTTGCAGCGATTTCACCATCATCTGTTGAAACTGTAATCTTAAGCGCTCTTGTGGTATTCCACCACTCTGAGAATCCAAGGTCAACTGCATATTTGCCTGCTTCTAAATCAAATGCATAATCAATATTCTTGTTGCCTCTTGCCCAGAAGCCGTGTCCCCAAATATCAGAGCTTGCATATTTCACACCAAGGTCATCTGTAAAGTTGCCAGTGTATCCTGCCTTATTATCTGAAGTGTAAGCCTGATCCATAACATCATTTACAATCTGCTTGCCCAGTTCATCCTTAACTGTATCATAGAATGAACTGTCGATATTTTCCTCTGTATCTGCTGCAGCGCAATCAAAGAAGTAAATAAGCTTGTCATTTACAACCTGCACTGTAGCCTTAACAGTTCTGCCATTAGCAAGATTTCCAACAATTTCAAAATCACCTATTGCATATTCACTGTCTGAAATATCATCCCAGGTTACTGCTACTGACTCTGCAGCCTCAGCTCCCTCGTAGCGTATTTCGATTTCTGTAGGGAGCATATCCTTAAGTGCTGTCATGCTATTTGCCTTTGTAGGAAGCTTTGTCACTACAGTAAATGGCTTAAGTGAATCATAGATTGATAATTCCCAGTTAGAATAGCTTGCAATCTGGATACCTCCATCTGATGTAAATTCTATTGGAAGCCATACATATCTTGAATCACGAAGGAGATATCCCTTGTCAGGATTAGCCCAGCGGTCTCCCATATACATGTATCTGCCTTCACCTAAGTCAACCACACAGGTGCTTTGTGTATCATAGGTTGTGTTAGCGCCATCATCTGTACATGGATTTCCCATTACAGTCCAATCTCCAAGCATTGAATCTGCCACTGCATACTGAGCAGCGTTTGGAGCCCAGCCTGTGCAGCCTGATGTAATGATATAGTATTTGCCATTTCTCTTGAATGGTGCTGGAGCCTCACGGCTTGCGCCAACGAAGTTTACTGTATAATCCTTACCTTCAACGCCTACAGGATTTCCATTTTCGTCCTTGCCGCTCTTTGCAAGTCCTGTGTAGCTGTCGTTAAGCTTAGCGATGTACATGTTAGCGTTTCCGTCTGATGAATAGATTACATAGGCAGTTCCATCATCATCCTTAAACACATTCATATCACGAACATGTCCGTTTTCACCATCCCAGTTTTTATCATAACCAGTATCTGTGTGAAGCAGATATGTTCCAAGAAGCTTATATGGTCCGTTCACTGAATCAGCCACTGCAATGCCAAGTTTTGCCTTAGCATAGTTAGATGAAGAATCTGTAGAATATGGGCTGTTTCCATCTGCATGGAAGAATAATACATACTTGCCGGTCTTATCATTGTAGAGCATCTTTGGACGCTCGATTACACAGCCTGCATTTGAACTTCCTGCCCACAAATCAGTGTAAATCTTCTTTTGTTCCTCTGAAAGCTCGCCGTTATTTCTGCCACCGTAAAGTGCCTTGAAGTATTCATCGTCGAAATCGCTTTCTGAATTCATGGTGCGAAGTACAAGTCCCTCATCTTCCCAGTTGTATAGGTCTGTTGAGCTATACATGTGAACGCCTGCACATGGTCTGTAATCGTTAGTCTTGTCCTCGCCAATCCAGTAGTATTTTGTAACTCCGTCAATTGTGAGCTTCTGAATTTGTCCGCCGTGTGCCTGGATTACATTACCATTTGTATCTGTGTACACTGCACCCTTCACGCCACTGAATGATGAATAGGTTGTAATTTCTTTTTCTGTCTTTTCTCTGTACAGTTTGATTTCTGCGATATTAGCGCACTGTCCATCTGCTGGCTCGTATTTAAAGTATCTGTACTTGCCACCAGTTCTTTCAAATTCCTCTGCAAATACTGTTGTAAGCTTATCAGCCTCTGGTGCCTCTGTAGATGAAATCTCATGAAGCAATACATACTTTTCACCATCAACAGAGCCATAGAAGGCACCACCAAGCATTCTTGATGTATAGCCCTTTCTAGGAGCAAATGAGAAGGCTTTGATTTCAGTTGCTTCCCCTAAATCTACTGTCAGATATCCACCCTCTAATCCATCGAAGAATGTGCTTAGGTTTCCGTCAATTGTCTTATCTACATCTGCATTCTTATCATTGTTCCATGGTGTAGAACCAGAAAGCATATCCTTTGTAAGCTCAATTTCCTCAAGCTTAGACATGTCACGGTCAATAACTGGCTTATCCTCACCAGCTTCTCCACTGCCCTTTCCAGAGTAATGAACGCCCTCGATGATGTAGGTAGTGATTGAATTAGCAAGAAGATTTGCGTAAACTGCTGCATCCTCACTGCTTACTGTGATAGAATCCTCTGCTGTAACATCTGCCCAGTTTTCACCATCAGCAAGACTTCCGCTGGTTCTAATCGCAGTAACCCTTGTATTTTCAGTTAGCTCGTCAAAGCCTGACATATCAATCTTTGCCAGCTTATCGTTCTTGTTTGAATTGATAGCAACTACTACAAGCTTATCTTCCTTAGGATCATAAGCTGCAAGTGTGCTGCCATTGGCGCCGATGATTGTCATGCCTGGTCTAATGTATCTTGTATACTGACCAAAGCCATAATATTTCTTTGAAAGAATCAGCTTTTCGTTGTCATGGTCTGCTGCTGCAACGCCCCAATAACCATTTGCTGTTCTAGACTTCCAAGCCTTTTCCATATCAGAAGCTGAAAGGTAATCGTTGTCAGAGCCCTTCTTTACCCAAGCCTGACCTGCTTTAGAGCTGTCAACATGCATATCTACTGCATTCCACATTATCCATGCTGTGCAATCCAAGCCCTTGATATCTGTGGCAATTCTTCCGCCCATACCGATAGCTGCTGACATTTCACCTGCGTTCTGTCCGCCCGTGAATGCTCCGTCCACCTCTGACATCCAAAGGTTTTCCTTACCTGCAGCTGCTGTCTTTGCCAGCTCTGATCTCTTTGAACCGCTGTAGGTATGTGTATCAATTCGAGTAACAACCTCCTTAGCCTCATCTGAAAGGGCATTGTAAGAAGTGATTGCTGTGTCGATTGATGTCTCGTCAGATGCTGAGATAATGATATCAATTCCCTTTTTCTCAAGTTCTTTATTAAGAGCAACCAGGATTCTTGACTGAGATTCACCAAGGTCGAAGTGGCAGCCCTCCTGCTTGTTTGAATTTGCCTGCCAATAGTTGGTGTATGGCTCATTCATAGGTGTTGTGCTCTGGAACTTTACTCCGTTTCCTTCATTATTAATGTGCTCGATTACATCTGCCATGTAGCAAGCAAATGCCTCTACACAATCCTCTCTCAGGTTGTCCTTGTTTGCATCTGTATTTCCTGAAGAGCATCCGCTGACTGTCATGAAATATGGTGGTGAATTAGAGAAAGCTTCTGCAATGAAATCATCTCCTGATGCCTTTGCAGCTGCAATCAAAATATTCAACTGATTTTGATCTGCTGACCAATCATAATTCCATGCATATCCACTAGTCTTATCAGCTCTGTCGAATTTCTCTTCGTAATAGCTAAGCTTATGCTTAGTCAAATCCATCTTTGTTACATCCACGCAATATCCAGGCACGCCTGAATCAGAGCGGATGATGTGGCTAGGATGATTTTCTTCATCTGGGTCATCACCACCGCCTACATTGTATCTGCCGATGTTAAGGTTAAGTCCCTCATCACTGAAGAATGCCTTAGCAGCCTCCTTAGTGAGCTTCTCGCTATATCCAAGTCTGTTTGCCCACCAGCAAAGTGATGTGCCCCAGCCCTGGAACTCACCAAAGCCATCTTCATCAGTGTCGTTAAATCTGGTGTTGGTAGATGGTGTAAGCTTGATAGTTGTATCGTAATCTACTTCCTTTGTTTTCTCAGGCTGAGCTGTTCCTGAAATCATAAGGCCTGAAATAACTGGGTCTGAGCTTCCATCCTTTTCTGTGATGAAATGAACCTCTGTAGATTTTGCTACATCCTCTACCTTAAAGCTGAGAGTTACCATTGTTCTTGGAGTGCTTCCTGAAACAGTAACCTTCTTTGCCTCTGTCTTAACCTGCTTACCTTCATCGTTTGTGTAGGTAACATAGAACTTCATAGGTCTTGTTACGCTCCACCATTCATTGTAGATAGCAGTTGCTTTGTATTCGCCATTTGCAAGAGGTACAATATATTCGCAGTTCTTGCCGCCACGAGCCCACCAGCCATCTGAATACACATCATCGGCATCAGAATTGTATCTGCCATCGTTTGTTTCGCCTTCGTTTACGATACCCCATGTACCCTCTTCATAGATTTGGTCTGGAGCTTCATTTAAAAGCTTATGTGCTTTGTTGATTTCATCATACTTAGAGCTTGAATCTGCGCCTGAGTCGATAAAGTAAAGCACATCATCTGGAACCTTGATTTCTGTAGGGTCCTCTTCAGGCTCCTTAATTCCATAGTGGTCTACAAGTGCTTTGTATTCATCTGATGTGATATTAAGCACAGTACCATGTCTTGGCGCCTTTGGAAGGTTGTATTTTGCTGGCACCTTGAACTCGCCCTTTGCAAGGTCAGTAGTTACAACTGGTGCATAGCCCTTTCCACCAAAATGGTCAAGAAGCAAGCACCATGTATCCTCATCAGTATCATCTGAATTTAGCTTATAGGATGTAGGACCTTCTACACCACCGATTTCTTCCAAGGATGGAGACTCAACCTTTGTCCAGTTTCCAAATAAGCTCTTGGCACGCTCCATATAAACTGTAGAGCCTGTAACCTTTGTGCCATCCTCAAGTGTTGCGTTACCCTCGTTCTTTGAAATTCTGTAAAGATATCCATCATTTCCAGCAACTACTGTTGTATCGATAGTAGATGCTGTCTTTCTATCAATCCAAACCTGAGGCTTTGTAAATGTGTTAAAGTCCCTTGTTTTGCTGTAGTAAATTCGCTGCAAGCTGTAGTTGTCATCAGCAATCTTTGATGCCCAGAACACTACATATTCTCCAGTGATTTCATCATAATATGCCTCTGGTGCCCAAGTACATCCAGCATCAATACTGTCTGTAATTGTTACCATTCTCTGCTTGCTCCAGTTTATCAAATCTGTTGATTCCCAAACCATAATAGCCTGGCTACCAGCATTCTGTGCTCTTCCCCAGTCACCGTTTCTGCCGATGCTAAGGTCTGTTGCTATCATGTAGAACTTGTCGCCTTCATGACTGCGCATGATATATGGGTCTCTTAAGCCCTTCTCACCTTTTTCAGATGTAAGCACATACTCGCCACCATTTAACTCGTCATAGTTAAAGCCATCCTGAGATGTGGCAAAATAGATATTCTCGCCATTAACTGTGTTACCTGTAAAGTAAGCAAAAAGATAATCTGTAGTCTTTTCCTGCTTCTTCAAAGCCTTTACTGTAACCTCAAACTCTTTTGTCTTTTCCTCTCCATCGAAGCTTAATGTAGCAGTAAGTTTAACCTTTTCATCTGATGTGCCACGCTTTACAACACCTGCAGGTGTGTCGGCATATCCATCATTTGATGAAGGCTTATCAGTGATTACATCTGTGTTGTCAGATTTCCATGTAATCTTTGAACCGTACTTTCCTTCACTAGGAAGTGTGATGTTGCCACGGATATCTGATGCATTATAAATCTCAAGAGCATCGTAATCTGCCTGAAGCTCGTCATCGATTACCTCAACCTTTTCCACTAATTTATCCTTCTTAAGTTCGTAAAGCTCCTTAACCTGCTCAGTTGTCATAGCACCGCTGTAGATGTTGTAGTCATCAATATATCCTTCGAAAAATTCTCCGGCTCCCCAATTACCTTTTCCAATCTGAAGGATGCTTGAATCTCCCAATAGCTTTTTAACATCAATATCATGACTATAATCAGATTTAGAACCCACATTATCACCGTTTACAAATACTGATGTGCCATTCTTTCCAACTACTACTGTTACCATCTCCCATTTTTTAGAGCCGCCCTTTGCGGTAAGCTGGGATGGTCTGTCCTGATCATTAGAATTATATCTTTCAACCAATTTGCTAGAGCCAGAATCAAGCACACCTATGTACTTTTCGCTTTTATATACCTGTCTATCGGTATTTGGTGCAGCGAAGAATGTCCAATCTGTACCGCCATCAACTTGACGAAGGTAAGATATTGTAAATTCCTCTTCACCAGTAAGAAGGCTTGAGCCGTCCGCCTTCTTTACATCCAGGTAATCGCTTTGGCCATCAAAATGAGCTACGTTTTTGATTAAATCTGTATCCTCTACAGTAACTCCATGATTTTCAGCCTTTGCTCCTGCCCCCAAAAAGCCTGACTCTTCATCATCAAAATCAAATGATGCAATTAGCTTTACTTCATCTGATTCCTCTTCTTCTTTTAGTTGAACCTCTACTTCTTTTTCAGATTCCTCTTTTGATTCCTCTTTTGGCTCTTCTTCAGATTCTTCTTCGTCCCCCTCTTCCTTTTCAGCAGCTTCTTCAACTTCTTCAGTTTGTTCTACTACTTCTTCTTTTTCTTCATTCTCTTCTGCCGTATCTTCTTCAGCAGTGACTGGAAAAACATTTTCGTCCTGTTGCAACCCCTCGGCATTAGCTATCATGGAAACGTCATTTCCCACGGTAGTGAAAGCCATCGCAGAGCATAATGCCACAGACACTATTCTCCCTTTAACCCCTTTCATACCATTCCTCCATTTCTTTTTATTGAAGATATATTCTCCTTATATTTTCTATTATTATGACTTTACAAGAATAAGTAAATAGAATTTCTTTCACAAAATTTTCAAACATTATCGTAAAATTTTACCCCTTGACATTTCGCTTTTACTAAATTTTAGTAATTTTTCATATAAAATAAAAAAGCCTAGGTCACATGACCTAGACTTAACGGACTAATTATTTATAAAGAGAAATCCTCAGCACCTCTGATAGTAGTAGAAGAATCTTCTCCTGCTTTCTTGTTTTGAACGAAGTACTGATAACGATGGATAGCTGTATCCTTCTTCATGTCATTAACAGCCTTTTCAATATCAAGCTTGCTGATGTCACTATCGGCACCCTTAAGCTGATGTTCTGACTCTGGCTTGTACTGGCTGGCATAATCGTAGGAACCAAATGTCTGGTCCTTTCTCGCCTCTTTGATAGCTTCTTCAGAAATCTCTACTTCGTATGAGTTTTCTTCAGTAACTGTTTCCTCTGCTTCTGTTGTTTCTTTAATATTTAAACCAAAATCTCTGTTGAATCTTATTGAGTTTTGATCGTAAAACCCTGTCGATGGGCGAATGCCTGATATATTCATAAAAATCTCTCCATAATTTGCTTTCATTATTTATATCGTATGAAAAAGCAAATATTTAACCCTTCGTAACGAATTAAAATTATTTATCAAGTACTCTTTTTAATTCGTCCATGAATGTATTAACATCCTTGAACTCGCGATAGACTGATGCGAAACGAACGTAAGCAACAGGATCAACTGTCTCAAGATGCTCCATTACGATTTCACCAATCTTTGTACTAGGGATTTCTTTTTCTTCGAGAGAGAAAATTTCTGTTTCTATTTCATCAACAACCTTTGAAATCTGAGCTGCTGAAACTGGACGTTTTCTGCATGCAATAAGAACGCCCTTTTCAATCTTAGTTCTGTCGTATGGCTCACGGTTGTTATCCTTTTTGATAACGATAAGTGGAATAGTTTCTACCTTTTCATAAGTAGTGAAACGTTTGCCACACTCTGGACATGAGCGTCGACGTCTAATGCTTGTATTATCATCTGCCGGTCTTGAATCGATTACACTGGTATCATTGCTACCGCAAAATGGACACTTCATAAAATCCTCCCTATTAATTTTATTCCTATTTGCAAGTACCACTACATTTAGTATTATTTTACCAAATCAACCACAAGAGCGCAACATTAAAAAGGCCCAGACCAAATGGTCTGAGCCTTATATTTACTCAATCTTATGAATATAAGTCAACAAGCTTCTTGAGATGTGCATATCTCTCCTTAGCTGTCTCCTCGTTGAGTGCGAAGAGTCTATCAGCACGCTCTGGGAATGCCTTCTTCAAACGTGAGTAACGTGTCTCGTTTGCAAGGAAGTCCTGATACTTGCTGTAGTCACCTTCCTTAG
>ODAI011847323.1_pt1 | contig 15760 bp, 17 predicted proteins | sample 1539321 | NCBI WGS metagenome assembly ODAI01 (sample SAMN02144231, study PRJEB22623) | gut metagenome | biome: sheep rumen | host: Ovis aries | place: New Zealand
TAACAGCATTACATGTACGTAAAGAATTAGCTGATTCAGAATATGATCTTAAATTAACAGAATATGTATTAATCTATTTTTTTAATACTTTTGCTAATTTATTTTTTACTCTATTATTTTATTCACATAAAATTTTGAATAAATACTAAAATCAATGAAAAAATATAATAGTTCATACAATATTTAATATATGAAACGATTATTTATTTTTGATTTAGATGGTATGATACTAGACACATTCGAAGATTCATTTAACTGTGTAAATAGGGTACTAAAAGAATATGGAATACCAACATATGATAAAGATTTTAAAACAATACATTACCCTACATTTAGAAAATACTTAAATGATAACAATGCAGGCAAGGACTCACCAGTATATACAAGATATATTGAATTATATAGACAAGACCCAATGATTAATACAAAACCCTACGATGGAATAATTCCAGTTCTTAAAAAACTACAAGATAACGGTGTTACACTTGCAATATGCAGTAACCGTGAAGAAAAAACTGTTAAAAAATTAGTAACTAAATATTTTGATGGCATTAACTTCAAATATATTTCCGGTTACAGAAAGGGAGTTCCTGATAAACCAAATCCTTACAGAATAAATGAAATTATCAATTCTGAAAATATCAGTTTAGACGAAGTAGTATATCTGGGAGATAAAGATGCAGATGTTAAAGTATCTAAAAATGCAGGAATAGATTTAATATTAGTTACATATGGTCAAGGAAGTCAAGAAGATTATGAAAACACATACCCATTAAAGGTAATAAATAAACCAGAACAAATATTAGAACTTATAGACGAAAAAATAATTACAATTTAATATTTTAACTTAACATTTTTTTTAAATATTGAAGTAAAGGACTGTATGCTAAATAATTAATAATATTTTTTTTCGATAAATGAATAAATTAAAAAATTATTCATTAATTAATTTATCAAAAACTTTTAAAACATGTTCTGCAATAATATTATCTTCATTACCTCTTCCACCACCAACACCAATACCACCTACACACTTATTATTATAAACTAACGGATAACCACCTGAAATTAAAGTAATCTTTGGATCTTTATTCTCAAGTCCCATTAAAGGTTTACCTTCACAACATAATTTTGCTAGTTGTTCTGTAGGCATGAACATCATTGCAGAGGTATATGCTTTTCCAGGTGCTAACTTTGTACTAATTGCAGGTGCATCACCATATCTTCTAAACAATAACATTAAACCATGCTCATCATAAATAGCAAAACTAATATCAATATTTAATTCATCTGCTTTCTCTTTAGCAGCTTCACATAATTTATTACAAATATCGTCATTTAATATTCTTTTCATAATAATTAACCTCTCTAATAATAATTATTTTATTCAATAATACTGTGTGCTTATAATCTTATATGATAATCAAAAAAAAATATAAAATATTTTAATAATATAAGATATGGTATTACGCACTTATATAATAAATTATCAGAAATATTATTCGTTTATTATTCTATGATACTCCAAGGGAGTAGTAGATATATTAAAGGTAATCTCACACAATTTAATGTTCCTGTGAAAGAAGCAGCGATAAATAATAATTTTCTTCTATAAAATTTGTAATAAGTATTTTCATTGGTCTTAAATACTATTGCAATGTTACTAGGTATGATGGGAATTTTAACTCCAAGCACTGGTGTACTAGTACATAATATCACATCCGTGTTTGTTATAATACTAGCTGTAATGTTATTTAGATACAAACCTGAAATTAGGAAAGGATAATTATTTATTCTTTCTTTTTTTTTTATTAATTTTAAAATTGTACATTAAATAGTTTTATAAAAATTATAAAAAATAGATTTTAACATATTTTAATATTATATGTGATGATTATATTTTTTTGCTTACGAAATTATTAAGCATATTTAAAATGTATTCTTTTTTCTTTTATTGTTTCTATAAATTCTCTATTTTGTAATACTTTTGTTTTTTTAATATTTAATCAGTTATTTTCTTATTTTATTTCATTTTTTTTCTTTATTTAATATGAATAATTATTTTTTTTACTTATTATAGTTATATAAAATGTTTATATATCCTTTCTTGATATTCTCTTTTTTAATAAATTTTTAGTTTTTTGTAATAATACTTTAACAATGTTAACATCAAGGTTTGTAATAAATAATTTTATATATGTATTACTACAATATAAGAGTGATATTAGGTACGCTAAGAATATGATAAATTAAAGATTATAACATTAGTGTATCATGGACAGTGTACTTAATGTCCAAAATACGAAAAAAACTCGACAATACTAATTGTTATAATCTATATTAATATATTTACAAAATTATTTATATTATTTTCATTAGATTATGACAAACAAAAAAAAATAAACGGGGGAAATACTATTAATAAAAAGATTTATTTAGTATCATTTCTCGTGTTATTATTTGTGATGGTTGGAAGCATTTCTGCAGCTGACGTTCAAGAAAACGTAACCTCAGTAGACCAATCATCAACTAATCCAATTGTTACAACAACAGGTAACAATCAGGATTTACAAGGAACACAAACTACTAGTACATTAACTAGTGATAATAATGGAAATGATCTAGCAGAAGACGTATCAGTCAATGTTAAAGTAAATTATGAATACTCAAATGATATTGAACAAGTAACTCCTGATTTTCATGTATTTTCAGATGATAAAGAACTTAAATTTGAAAAAATTTATGATTCAACTTCAAAAAGCTTTGTATTAACAATATCTAACGTATCTTTCGATAAGTTGAACATAACAGCATTAACTTCAGGTTACAATTCACAAAGTCAAATTATAGATTCCACTCAAAAAACTATTACTTTTGATTTAACTGCAACAGATGCATATAAATTAGGTAGAACAGTAACAGTAGCAGCTGATAAATCTTTAGATTTCAAAAATGCAGATGAAGTATTAGTTGTAACTTCCGCAGGTGTAGCTAAACTAAACGGTAAAACCAGTGAAGAAGCAATTGAAGGAATATTAAATTATGGGGATAAAATCTCTTATACTGATGTTTTAATGTTACGTGAAACAGCAGTAGATCCAATAGACTTTGCTTTCATTATTAAAAAAGGTACAGATTTAAGAATGATAGTATTCGAAAACGCTTCAACATCATCATCCTATCTTGGAACAATATCTCAAGATATGACAAGAAGTCAATGGAATACATATTTCAAATCTATCAAAGGTAAAAATGCATGGTCATTTGCAAGTTTAGCTAATGGATGGGCAGCAGGTGTTTCTAGAGAAGTTTTACAAGAAGCAGCATTCCACGGACACATATGTGAAGGAACATTAGGTGGATACAGTATAGTACAAGCATTATTACAATACTATCCTCCAGTAAAAGAAACACGTATGGATGGAGGATCTCCTGGTGATATTACATCATACAAAATATTAGGAGTTCCTGGTGGATCAGATGATGATGCAGCAATGTTCTTCCTTGATGCTACAGTAGGTAAAATAGGATATGTTGGAATTGACACCACAGCAACTGGTGCAACAGAAAACATGATTGGTTTTATCAGATGGTATTCAAATGAAAATACCGGTGACTTAATTATAATGACTTTTGACTCAAACAAAACAAAAGCAGACTTCACCAAAGAAACTGGCATTAATCCTGATGAAGGAAGTTTAGAAGAACTCAAATACTGTACATGGTGGATTAACAAAATAAATAAAAATCCAGCAGAACTTGTAACTTTCTTATATGAATTCACAAACTTAACCGAAGAACAATATTATTATCTCATGGGAACAGCAAGTAATGTAACACATGATGACGACCACACAATACAAGCAATAGATTCTCATGGATTAGACATGGAATACATATTATCATTAAACTTACCACAAGCAACCAGATCAACAGCATCACAAACAACAGGTAAATTATCCGATAATAATATGAAACAAATCGGTGTAAAAGCAGCCGAAAAAGCATTAGATATATACAAAAAAGAATTAGGTATTGACATATCAAAAGATGATGTTGACTTTGCAGTATTCACTTCAGCAGGATATGTATATTTAGACAACCAAGAAACAGTTTTAGTACGTGATGGTTTATACGAAACACTTGGTTCAAGTTTATACAGTAAAAATATGTTACAATACCACCAAGCACTTTGGAAACCATTATGGTTTGCTTTCATCATGCGTAACCCAGGTTCAGATGATGTATACGCAGCATACCTCAGATACAATAATGATGGAACTTTCTTCGTAGGAAACCTTAACGGTTCTGAAGTAGTAAATATCGGAATCGACACTTTAAATGACTCCGCAAAATTAGCAGAAATACAAAAAACCTTCATGCCAGACGGAAACTGGTTTAGTATACAAACAATAGCAAATGCATGGAAAGCAGATCCTGACTTTGATCAGATAATGTCTTTCTTATACCACAACCATGTATGTCCAGGTGTACAACCGGGATTCTTCATAACTGACCACATTCAAAAGAATTATCCATTAGGTGAAAACGAATCTTACACATACATTGCATCAAGTACATATTGTAAAGATGACAGTTTAACATACATTTTAGGAATATCTCCGGGAATGGGTTCATTCATAGTTCAAAAATTACCGAATGAAGATACAGACTCAGAATATGTTCCAGGTGCAACAGATGAAGGAGCATTAATTGTATGGGATAACGAACTTAATGTTGGTCGTGTAGTAATTGTTAGTTTCAAATGGCCTGTAGTAGATACAAGCATGTATTCAACCTCAGAAGCAAAACGTGCAACCCAAATCCAAGCATTTATTGACATGTATAAAGGTAATCCAAATGATAAAATCGTTGAAGATCTTGTAGTAGAAACTAATGAGGAAAGATGGATTAACCAAGAACAATATGATGCTTTAGTTTCCGGTTCAGGTGACCTTAACACAATGAGCTACATAAAAAGTTTACCAAAAGTATCTAAAGAAGATGCTATAAAATCAAATGGTAATGATGATTCATCAAATACAAACACTAACACTAATACTAATCCTAACTCACATAACAATGGTCAATCATACACAAATACAAACACTAACACAAATACAAATACTAACACAAATACTAATACTCCTAGAACACCATCTTCATCAAGAAATACACGTTCAACCTCTTCAAATACCAGAACATCATCAAGTAATGCAGTTTTAGCAGTTGGTACTGCTCAAGCTGCAGCAGAAGAAGTAGGAACAGTTTCAGAAGATAAAAGTTCAGAAGAACCACAAGAATCAAATGAAGAATCAGCACCAAGTAGTGGAAAAGCATACGAACTTTCAACCGACTCACAATCCAGTCCAGACTATACTAATGTAGGATTAGCAGTAGTTGCAATAGGATTAATAGGTGTAGTAGCTGGTTATGGTTATATGAGAAGTAAAAAAGAATAAATGATTACTTCTCTTTCCACTCCTTTTTTTGGTGATTATTATGAAAATCAAAAATATCTTACTTTTTTCAATAGTTTTAATTATATTAATTTCTAACATTATTGGTTTTTCAGTTGCTCATCCGGGTCATGGAAGTGAATATCCTGAAGAAATATCATCTAGTTCATCCAGCCATTCATCTTCATATTCCTCTAGTACTCCAAAAACAACAAAGAAATCATCCTCATCTTCATATTCATCTAGTTCTAATCAAAAAAGTTCCACTAAGCAATCTTCAACAACTAAGTCACAGTCATCAAGTAGTCAGAGTAGTAATTCACAAGGTCAATCAATTGACAACAGCAACAATACGGATGGATTATTGGAAGTTAATAACAGTAATGATTCAATAGAAGTTGAAGAAGTACTTTCATCAAACAATACTGCAGTAAAGAATGAAAGCTTTTTTAACATGAATAATATCCTATTAATCATTTGTGCTTTCATTATTGGTTTTGGATCAATGGTGTTATTTTTTAAAATAAGAAAATAATCTATTAAAAAAATATAAGGGATGATAATAATGCATTTACCAGACGGGATATTACCCGTAGATCAAGCCTTTTTATATTTGGTATTATCAGTTATTATCTTAGCAGTATATAACTATAAATTTTCCAAAAGTGAACAGATAGAAAAGCAAATAGTCAATATTGCACTATTTTCTGCAATTGTACTACTATTATCCTCCTTATCAATACCTTCACCATTAGGTATACCTATTCATTTCTTTGTCATACCTATAGTGGTTATATTATTAGGAGTTATTTCAGCAACTATATGTTCATGCATTAGCTTAATTGGACAGGCACTGCTACTAAATATGGGAGGAATAACTTCATTTGGAGCAAATTTCTTAGTTATGGGATTTTTATTATCAATTGTTACCATTGTATTTTATAACATATTTTTAAACATTGATGAGAGAATAGCAATATTTCTATCAACAATAATGGGTATTATCAGTGCAACTTTTCTTCAGGCAATAATGCTCGTATTATCAGGTTCCATAACATTCAATGCAGTTATATCAACATTAGTTCCATATTACATGTTTATATCAGTTATAGAAGCAGTATTGAACTTGATGATAGTTACAACTATTAAAAAGGTTAAACCGGAATTACTGGAATTAAATAAGGTATAATGAGGTGATTAAATGAATAAAAATATGAAAACCATTATTATATTGTTAACATTAACTTTGCTTTCATTATCTGCAGTAAATGCTCATGGAGTAGATGTAACAGCAGATAAAATGGTTATAGCATCAGAAAGTAATGGACAGCAAGTCAAAGATCTTGCAGACAGTAATAATATAAACATAAGCGTATATAAATTCACATCAAATGATGAAGTAAATCATCAGTTAGAACATATGTTAAACAACTCCAATAAGTACATCATAGTCGTGGATTATCAGGATGTAGCCCATGAATTCCTCAAATCACATCCGGAAGTTGAAAACAGATTAATCATATTGGATGATGTAAATGATGAATCATTACTAAAAACAATGAAAAGCATTCAAGGTAATGCTCCTGCTGCTGGTAGTTCAGATTTCATGATACCATTAATTATCGGTATTGTAATAGGTGTTATAATTGGACTGGGATGTGGAATTGTAATTATGAAGAAAAAAGATTAAAAAGTGATAACTTATGGATTATTCAGTAATTTTACAGATTATTACAATAATATCTGTATTAGTATATGGAGTGAATATTGGATTATCTATAGGCTTAGCTAATTTGTCAAAAAAAGTAATATCATTAGTATGCATCTTATATGGGGGGAGTGTATTAATTTTAGGCTCAATGGTGACAAAATATGCTAATATATTAATTGAATTTATGAACACCAATAACATGTTCACAAATCTATTATTGGGCTGTCTGTTAGTAATTGCAGGTTTATTAACTATACGTGAATGGAGAAAACATGATAATAACACAATAATTTCAATATTATTATCAACAATAGTACCATATGCATGTTTTATGATATCATTAATGTTTTTAAATGCATCACTGAGTACTACAATAGATCTAAATTCATATACAGTTAAAGGATACATGGCACTACTGGTAGTTATAGTGATATTAGTCACATATTACATAGCAAAACGTTCAAAAATAAATAAGAAGCCATACCAGATAGTGCTGGGAAACTATATGATTACATTAGGAGCATATTACATAGTTTCAACATTAATCTCACCAAATATGATGACGATGAGAAACCAAAAATTAGCAGCAATAACAATAGATTCGCCAATTAATTTCGTACTAATCATAATTGCAGTTTTAATAATAGTTTATATTGGAATATATTTAAATAAAGAAGATAACATTTTAAAATAGGAAGGTGAAAAAGTATGAGTATAAATGTCCCGGGAGGCGAAGTTCTAACTGGAACATTAGACTTAATATCTCAAAGTTTAACGATACCTGTATTGATAATACTACTAATAATATTCATAATATCTGTAGTAACAATAGGAGCAGTAATAGCAGAATACAGCTCAAGAAAAGAAATATCTGTTGAAACATTGAAACAACTGATATATAGCATAAACAATGCAAGAACGCCATCTGAAATCAAAGATATCATCAGCAGTTCTAATCTACCAAAATCACAAAAAGTGATACTTAATGATATAGCAAGCTCTGAGTCTCTAACAACCAATTCAAGAGAGATATTAGCAAGAAAATTAGTTGAAGATGAAGAAGAAAAAATAGACAAAAAACTAAGAAGAACTGATATAATTACAAGAATTGGCCCTACACTGGGATTAATGGGAACTCTTATACCATTAGGACCGGGATTAGCAGCACTCGGATCAGGAGACATCAATACACTTGCAAGCTCACTTACAGTAGCATTCAACACCACTATTGTAGGAATAGGTAGTGGAGCATTATCATATTTCCTAGGAAAAATAAGAGGAACCTGGTACGATAAACACTTATCTGATTTAGATGCATTATCTGATGCAATCCTGGATAATATGAACAATAAAGGTAAAAACAATACCTATGAATACAGTGATTAAAATGGTTAGACGAAAACAAAGAAGACGCTCAAAAAGAGTGGAAGAAGATCCCATGGCAGGTACTGCAAATCTTGTAGATGCAATGTTAGTATTAGCAGTCGGATTTCTTATATTTGTTGTGATGAGCTGGAATATGCAAAGCATAATCTTTTCAGATATGTCTCAGGAAGAAAAGGATAACATCATGGAATCTATGTCAGAACTGAAACAAGTTAATCAGGGACAGGAAATAAAAGATTTACCTGATGTATCACATAGTAGTGGTGAAGGATATTCTGAAATGGGAAAAGTATACAGAGACTCACGAACAGGTAAACTGATAATGATAGAAGAATGATAATTATTCTAAAAACACATAACCTCCTTTCATAATCTATTTTTTTAAATATTAAGTATTTTTAACTGATATTGTATTTTTGATTTAGACAATATAATCCTCATAATTTAATTATCATAAATTTAAATATTTTGTAATTTCAGAATTACAACAAATTATTTACTACCTGATATTGATATATTAAATTAAGAAATAATCTAAAGATGATAATTATGAGAAAAAATATAAAAACAACTGAAGCAATATTTCCAATGCCAGTATTAATGGTAGCAACCTATAATGATGATGACAGTGTAGACGTAATGAATGCTGCATGGGGAACAATGTTATCAAGAAACAGAGTAATATTAAACCTTACAAAAACACATAAAACAGTACAGAACATCATGGAAAGAAAAGCATTCACAGTAAGTATAGCAGATGCTAAACATGTAGTAGAAGCAGATTACTTTGGAGTAGTATCAGGTAACGATACCCCAGACAAGTTCGAAAAAAGTGGTTTAACAGTTACAAAATCGGACAACGTGGACGCACCAATAATTAATGAGTTTCCTATATGCTTTGAATGTGAATTCATAGAATACCAGGATGGTGAACTAGGCTGTGGAGTAATAGCAGAAGTAGTTAACGTCACAGCACTAGAGGAAGTAATGGATGGAGATAATGTTGACATTTCATTAGTAGATGCCATAGCATTTGATGCATATACTCATGGTTATTACAGAGTACAAGAAAGAGTAGGTGAAGCATTTAAGGACGGACTACAATTAAAATAAGAGTATAACTTGTAGCACTATACTATTTTTGTGCTACATTATTCTTTTAAAAAATTCTTTCAATTGATGAAGGAGAAATAGTATGAAAACTTGCAGACAAGAAGCATTGGAAAATCCTGGTAAAAAGAAAAAGGGTAATGATTCAAATTCTTTGGTTAAACTTATTACATTAATCGCATTCATTGTTTTAATTCTTCTAGTAATATTTAGGACAATGTTTTAGTTAACATAATTTATTTTTTTTTATTAATTATAATGGATGAATTAAAGTTTTTCATCCAATAGGAAGTCAATGATATTTAAATGTATTATTCCATTTTCTGAATAATCCAAATTATCATTAGTAATGATATATCTTGGATAATAATCTTTAATCTTTTCAAAAGGTTTAAATTCTCTTTTTCTAGTATTTTCATCAATTATAGATTCACTAACCTGCACATATATGTTTTTATCATTTTTTTTGCAAACAAAATCAACTTCCAAATTTTCAACTTTACCTATGTTAATCTTATAGTCTCTTCTTAGAAGTTCAATGTATACTATATTTTCTAGTATTTGTCCATAATTTTTATTTTTTCTTTTTGGAAGTCTGTAATATAATCCTTGATCAACGATATAATATTTTTCTAATATGGATAATACTTTTTTTCCAATTAAATCTTCTCTTTGACATTTATATATCATATTAGAATTCTGAATATATTCAAGATAATTAGCAATTTTATTTACGGAAACATTTCTTTTTTCTTTCTTAAAATATTTTGAAATTGAGTTTGCAGAGAATGTTTGCCCAGCATTTTCTATTATAAAATTTAATAATCTTTTTAACATATCCACATCCCTAATATCGTGACGTGAAATAATATCTCTTAAAATGATAGAATCATATAATGAATCAAGATAGTTTTCTTTAAGTGAATTATCTATTTGCATTATTTCTGGAAAGCCTCCGAATTTAAAATATTCTTGAAAAACTTTATTTTTATCTACATTTTTATTAGTAATTTTCTTATATTCTAAAACTTCTTTGAATGAGAATGGAAATACTTTTAATTCAATATATCTTCCACTTAACATAGTGGATAGTTCTCCACTTAATAAGTTTGAATTTGATCCTGTGATATAAATATCACTATCATAATCTACTCTGTATGCATTTATGCTTTTTTCCCAATTTTTAACATTTTGAATTTCATCAAAAAGGAAGTATATTTTTCCGTTCAGGTTTTGTGTTCTTTTTTTTATGTGTTCGTTTAATTTTTTATGGTCGGTTATTTCATCATAATTCATTGATTCGAAGGATATGTAAATAATATTTTCTTGTTTTATTCCCGAATTTATCAATTTTTGTTGTATTGATTTTAATAGAAAAGTTTTACCAGATCTTCTTACGCCAATTATTACTTTGATTAGTGGATTATCTATTAATTTATCTATTTTGTCTAAGTACAGTTTTCTAGTTATTTCCATTTTTCGCACCTATTTTAAAAATAATTAATTGATAAATTTTGTGTATACATTAATATATTCTTAAAAATTAATAAAGTTTTGTGTATACTTAAAACTTTTTGTATTTAGACTCTGAAGAAAAATCATATAATATTAATTTATACAATAATTGTAATTATTAAATGAAAATTACAAATAATAACTAATTTAACAACTCATAAAGTTATTCAGGTATCATCACCAAAAAAATTCATATACTCAGTAAATACTTCTTTTGTATGCTATTAATCATCAAATAAGAATATATGATAAATATATTACTCTAATATGGATAATCACCTTTTTTATCAAATTCTTTTTTGAGCCATGTTTTAAATATAGAATCATATATTTTATATTTATCATTATCTAGTTCAATTAATGTTTTATTTTGTAATGTTTTTAAGGATGCACCGATAGCTCCACTTGTTACTCCCATTTTTTTTGCAATTTCAATTCGTTTCAATGGTTTTTCGATTAATGATGTAATTATTCTTTGTTCTTGATTGTTTAGTTTATACCATTCATTTGTTAAATGTATTAATAAGTAAGGTAATGACTTTTTAAATTCTGATATTATTTTTTCTTCATTTAATTCTTCATTTGGTGGTAATAATCTTGCAAAACTATTCACATAAAAAGGAATACCTTTGGTGCATTTATAAAATCTTTCAAAACCATCCTCTGTGAAATTAATATAATTAGCTTTTTCATTTAAATATTTTTTTGTTGTTTCAAAAGAAAATGTTTTAATTTCATAATTAAATATTCTTCCACCAAAAGCCCCTTTGTCCTGCAATGTCTGTAATTAATTCATCTTTTAAACTCATACTTCCCGAGAATATGTACCCAATATTTTTCTGAGATTGAATTACACTTCATATATACCATAAAAAGCCATTTACATCTTCATCAAGCTGTTTTAATATTTGAAATTCATCTATGAATATTAATACTCCCTCTATGTTTTCCTTTGAATCTTCATATATTTGTTGTGGTAAATTCATTACAAAACTAGTGAATTTTGTATAATCTTCTTCTGATTTAAGTATAGGGATGGGGATTTTATCTATTGAAGTTATTTTATCTATTGAAAAATTTCTCGTTTTGAAATATTTTAAAATTTTTGTATCAATAGTTAAGATATTTGATTCATTACATCCTTGTATTATATATGCTTTATTTTTGTTTAAATAATTGTTTTACTTTGTTAGAAAGGGCTGAATTTTCCTTCTTTAGTTTTGATTCTAATTTAAGATTTTTTTGTTTTAATTGATTATTTTCTTCATATAACTTTTTTAGGTCATTGTTTGTTCTTTTTATTTCAATGTTTATGTTATTTAATTCGTTGTTTGTTCTTTTCAGTTCATTATTTAGTGTTTTAATTTTGTTTATTAATTTGTTGTTTCTTGTTTTTAGTTCATCATTTGATTGTTTTATTTTCTTAGTTAATTCGTTGTCTGTTAGATTTAACGCATCATTTAATTCCTGGATTTCATTTTTCAGGATAATTTCATTCTTTTTTAGTTGATCATATTCAACTACTTTAATGACTTTGTTCAGGAATTTAGCATAGTATTCATCGTTGTAATGTAGAAAATGTTTTCCCCACCGATGATTCTCTTTTAGCACTGCATCACTATCAAAATCTACTACATAAACATCATAGTTGTCTTTAATGTAATCTTCTAATTGCTTATAATAGGGATTGTTTTCTTCGACTTTTTGGCTGAATTCTTTGTCTATGTAATATGTGGAATCTTCCTTATCTACTTTGTCTAGTGCTCTGACCTCGGCTAGTATGATTTTTGTTTCTGGTGATTTTTCTTTCATGAATGTGAAAAATTTGTCACAGTATAGTTTCCATAGATTAAAAAATTCTTGAGTGTCCTCTTGCATGGTGATTGCTTTTTTATTGGATAATTTATTGTATAATCTGGTTTTGTCTAATCGTGCAAAGTTGCTTATGTATTCATTGTTGTTGTATTGTAGTATTCCGTTTTCTATTTCAAAGTGCACATCAAAGATTAGGTAATCTGGGTTATTTTCTGTTATGTCTGTTATGAATTTTTTTTCAAGGTCTTCTTTTATGCATTTTGTTTCGAATTTGTTATTGCCTTCTAGTGGTTGTATTATTATGTCTTCGTCGGGTATGTCTTTTTTTTCTTGCATTGTTGAGATAAAGGAGTGTCTTTGGTCGTTTATTATTGCATCAAAATATTCCTTATAGTTTTTGTTAAAAATAGTTGTAAATGGATCTTTACTGATACATGAGCCATAAATTGCTATAGTTATTATCTTGTTATTTATCAAATTACTCACACTATACAAATTTTTTTTGAAGAATTCTTCTTATCTGTGTTATAATTCTTCATTAACAATTATATAATATTATCATTTTTTTTTTAGATATATATGATGTTGATATGATAATTTTTTTATATTTCTCAGTATATAATTATTAATTGATTAAGAGAAGATTTTAAGTATTTCTTAGTGATATGATGGTATAATTCCCCCGTTTTTCTTATAATAATGTGAATATATTGTTAATGTAACTTTTCGTATGTAGTGTATATTATTATGGGGGTTAAACACTTATTTGGTATAAAATTAATTATTGGGATGGTGGTAATATGGATATGCAGTCAGATGATGTTGTTATTTTATTAAATAAAAAAATTTCTGAGTTATCCGCAGAAAATGAGAAATTACTTTCTGAAAATAACAGATTATTGTTTGAAAATAACAGGTTAGTTACAGAGAATAATAGGTTAATTTCTTATAATAATGATTATATCCGCGGTAAATACAGGTTAATGGATGAAATTAATAATTTAAGACAGTTTAAGGAGGATGTTTTAAGTTCAAATAGTTGGAAGTTAACAGGTTTTTTCAGATCTTTGATGAAGAAGTTACATTAAGCAATATGATATAACAATATTCATAACTATTTTTTCCTACTCATTATATATCATAAATTAATGATAAAAACATAAAACTTAACCTTCACATATACATCAACTACTATTTTTAACTAAAAATAATAATATTAAAATAATATAACAAAAATCAGACATATAATAAAACAATAAAAATCAGACATATAATAAAACAACAAAAAACAATACAAAATAATATAACAAAGCACATCTAATAATACATAAAAAACAACATAAAAATGATATTATAACAGCAAAATAAAATAAACAATAAATAAAAAAACAAAAATAAAATAATGGGTGTGAGAAGATGAATTTAAAAGAAAATCTAATAAAAACACTAAAAGGAAAAAAACCAGAAAAAACACCAGTAATATCATTCCCATCCGTACTCACAACAGAACTATTAATAAAAGCAAACACAACATTCGACGAAGCATGCCACAACGCAGAAAAAATGGCACAAGTAGCAACACAAGCACACGAACACATTGGACTAGAAGCAATAACAATACCACTAGACCTATGGTACGAAAGCGAATCATTAGGATACACAATAAAAAGACAAGAAGGAAAAATAACACCAATAGTAACAGAAGCACCATACAAAAACCCAGAAGACATAATAATACCAGAAGACTACCTAAACACGGGACAATTCCCATACATACAAGAAGCAACACAAATAATACACGAAAAATACGATGAAAAAAACGTGCCAATAATAGGAGAAGTAACAGGAGCCTTCACACTACTAACAGACCTAGTAGACATGACAGAAATAATAAAAATGCTAAACTCAGACTACTTTACAATAGACGATGCACTAGAAGAAATAAACGAAACACTAATACAAGAAATAAAATTCTACCAAGAAATAGGAGTAGACTGCATAGTAGTAAACGATCCAAGCTCAACAGCAAAAATCATAAAACCAGACCTATTCTCAGAACTAGTACAACCATACCTAGAAGAACTAAAAAACACAATGAAAGTACCAGGAATACTACACATATGCGGAGACACAAACACCAACCTAGAAAACATGCTCCAATGCGGATACCAAGGACTAAGCATATCACAGGAAGTAGACATAACACACATAAAACAAATAAAAGAAAAAATAAACACAAAAACAGCAATATGTGGAAACATAGCCATAGGAGAAACACTACTACTAAGCAGCCCAGATGAAATAAAAAAGAAATCCAAGGAATGCCTAGAAAAAGGCGTGGACATCCTAGGCCCAAGCTGCAACATAGCATACGAAACACCAACAAACAACATCAAAGCAATGATACAAGCACGAAATGAATATTAAATTAAACCTTTTTCTTTTTATGCACTATTATATGTTAATTAATTTTCTATACTTTTTGTCTGTGCCTATATTTTAGTTGTGTGGAATTGTTTTGTTAATTTTAAAAAATTAGATACTTATAATTAAAATAAAGAGCATTAAATAATGATTAATTAACATACTCATTTTAAAATTTTATAAAACAATTTATATTAATGATTAATTATTTTAATTTAATCAACATACTCTAGTATATATTTCGGGGTTGGATAATTTTTAGTATATTGTGGAGGTGTGTAATATTTGAATCATATTATTAATTCGTGTTGGAAATCTTATGGCTCGTTATCATGATGGA
>ODAI013298827.1_pt1 | contig 15758 bp, 11 predicted proteins | sample 1539321 | NCBI WGS metagenome assembly ODAI01 (sample SAMN02144231, study PRJEB22623) | gut metagenome | biome: sheep rumen | host: Ovis aries | place: New Zealand
AAGCAGCGCGCAGCATAGCAGGAGCATGATTCGTTTCATTGCAGTTAAAAAATTGGTTCGGTTAGTTTGGTAAAGATAGTTAAAAAACAACAAGAAACAAAGGGGCGACTCCCGTCGCCCCCTGTCATAAAGACAACTCAATGTTTAACCAAATAATCAAAACCAGACTAATATCCTGGATTTTGTGTCAGCTTGTCGGGATTCAGTTCCACCTGGGCGTACGGGAGCGGATAGAGCAGCTCATGCTGGTCAATGGCCTGGTTGTCACCGTATTCGTACTGCAGGATAGTCGGATGGAGCTCCGGGGCATTGACCTTGGAGTACCAGGTCTTCATGGTGGAGAGCGCCGTGCCGGTGCGCACCAGGTCGAACCAGCGATGGCCTTCCATGCAGAGCTCGAGCTGGCGCTCGTCGGCGATCGCCTGCTTCAAGGCGTCCTTGCTCTCCGCGACGTCGGTCGCCAGGCCGGCGCGCTCACGCACCCGCTTCAGCTGGACAAGGGCCTTGGACAGGTCGCCCGTCTCCACGAGGCACTCGGCGTACTTCAGCAGGATGTCGGAATAACGGCTGATGATCGTATGGCAGCCGCAGTCCGGGTTGTTGCCGGAGTTGCCGTCGGCCACGTTCTGATAGTCGAAATACTTCAGGGTCATCGGGATGGTGCATCCGTAGTCCGGGGAGGAGACCCCGGTGAAGACGACGGAGCGGCGGAGGTCGCCCTCCACGAACTTGGCCTCCAGCTCATGGGTCATCATCAGGACGTTGACGCCGAAGATGCGGCTCTCACCCTGCCCGTCCGGATCCACGTACTGGCCGTTGATGTTGCCGAGGGCGGCGCGGCCGAGGTAGTTGCTCAGGGACGGAGTCTGGTTGTGGGCGTACTGGATCGCAAAGATGATCTCCTTGTTGTTGACATTGTTGGAGTCGAAGATCGCGGCATAGTCGGTCAGCAGGCCGAGGTTGGGGCCTTCCTTGGCGATGACCTTCTCGAAGTAACCCTTCGCCGTGGCGTAGTCGCCGCGCGTCAGGTACACATCGCCGAGGATGGCCTGCGCGGCGGTGGAGGTCACGCGGCCCTTCTCCGCGGAAGGACGGAAGTCGGGAAGCTTGGATTCGGCATCCTTGAGGTCCTCGATGATCTGGGCATAGACCTGGTCAACCGGGGTCCGTCCGTATTCGAAGACCTTCATATAGTCCTTGATGTCCTCCAGCACGAGGGGGACGTCGCCCCACACGCGCACCATGACATAGTAGGCATAGGCGCGCAGGAACTTCGCCTGCCCTGCCAGGTTGTTGTAGTCGGCCGTGGAGACATTCTCCAGCTTGTCCAGGCTCTCGAGCACCAGGCAGCAGCGGTTGATGATCTGGTAGCAGGCGTACCAAAGACCGCCAATGACCGAATTCTGGGAATCCACCGTGGAATCCGACAGGGAGATATGGGCGGAAGAGTTGTTCAGCTTGTAGTCATAGGCGTTGTCCGTCGGCAGGTCACCGATATAGACGATCGCATTGCCGAAATCCCCGCGCATACCCGCATAGGCGGCGTCGAGCACGGTGCCAATCTCACCGACGTTGTTCATGTAATTCTCGCTCGTCATGCTGTCCGTCGGATACAGGTCGAAGAACTTATCGGTACAAGCTGTCATGCACGATAGCATGATGGCCAGGAACAATATCATTCTTTTCATCGCTGTTTTCTTTTAAAAGTTAATATTCACGCCGAAAGTGCAAGTCCGGACCGCCGGGTAATTACCGCCGTCGGAGCCACCTGTCGCACCACCCATGCCACCGGCCTCGATGGAGTAGCCGGGATACTCATCCAGTGAGAACAGGTTCTGCGCATTCACGCTCAGACGAACACCTTCCAAGCCGATCTTCTTGCAAACGTTCCTCGGGAGGTTATATCCTAGGGAAACGTTGCGGAGCTTGAGGTAATCCGACTTGAAAATATACCGCGTCTGGGAAATCAGGGCCAGGAACACATTCGGAGAACCTGCCTTCTGTGAAATGCCGTCACCGGTTTCAGACGGGCTGCGCCAACGATTGCGGGCATAGATACTGAAGGCATTTTCCATATGTCGGTTCAAGCCGGAGGCATAACCGAATCCCCAATAGACCAGACCGCCGTACTGAGCATCCAACACGATGCTCAGATCCCAGTTCTTGTAGGAGAACTGGTTGGTCCAGCCCGCATTGAATTTCGGCATATTGTTGCCATAATAGACCATATCGTCCGTCGTGACCGATCCGTTTCCGTCCGTGTCCTTGAACTTGAGGTCGCCGGCGCCACCGATGGACCCGAGGAATTTAGGGGACCGAGCTGCATCTTCTGCATCCTTGAAGACACCGTCGTTGACATACAGATAAACATCACCCAACGGCCGGCCTACGTAATTGCGGATCATGCCGGTAGCTGAGCCATAATAATCGTTGCCCGTCGCCAGCGAGAGCAGTTTGTTACGGTTGAATGCGATATTGAATGTCGTATTCCAACGGAAGGCCTTGTCGATCACAGGGGCGGAGATGGCGATCTCCAGACCGCGGTTGCGGATCTCACCGGCATTCATCGTGACGGTACTGCTCTTGCCGTTCAGGTTCGGAATGGAGGCAGAAAGGACAGCGTTGCTCAAACGGGAATACCAGTCCACGGTGATGGAGAGTTTCTTGAACAGGCCGATATCGATACCCAGGTCGAACTGCTTGTTCGTCTCCCAGCCAAGGCTCCGGTTGGAATAACCTCCCGGATAATAACCAGTCACGGCGGACACATTGGAGCCTTCTCCGAAAGTGTAATTGCTCGTGTTCAGGGTAGAAGTCCAGACGTAATAATTTCCAATGTTATCATTACCGGTCACACCATAGCTGGTCCTGAGTTTGGCAACATTCAGCCAGGTCAGCGGTTTGGCGAACTGTTCTTCCGCGATATTCCAGGCACCGGATACCGACCAGAAGATACCTGCGCGGTTGTCCGGGCCGAACTTGGAGCTGCGGTCGCGCCGGATGGAAGCGGATGCGATATACCGCCCGGCATAGTCGTAATTCAGACGGCCGAACAGGGCGTCGAAAGCATATTCCGTATTGGTGGAAGATCCGGTCCAGATGTATGCGCCGTTGACATTCGTGATATTTGTGTTTCCATAGGCAATCGGATAGTCCGCACTGGTACGGTCGTCCTGACGGACGCTGTAGCCACTGAAGAATGCCAGATCGTATCCCAGCAACGCAACGAGGTTATGTTTACCGAAATCCTTGGTATAGGTTGCCGTGGAGGACCAGTACCAGTTATAATTGAAGCTGGAAGACCGATAGGCATCAATGGCCGCAAGATTCGGCGTGGACTTGTTGCCGGTGCGGGCGGATCCGGGGCTGTAGGCGGTCCGATAGTATTCGTTTTTCTGGTTGGAAATGGATCCGTTGATATCCGACTTGATCACCAGCCCTTCAACCGGCTTCACCTGCACGAAAGCCTGGGCCCGAGTCAGGATCGTGCTGTAGTCATCGTTGATCTCGAGCAACTTGCTGAGCGGGTTGCAAAGCTCCGAATTGAAATTGGTTCCGGTCGTATGCTGCTGAATCTGGAAATAGTCTCCGTTCGGCATATACGGGCCGTAGATCGGCGGATAAGCGACGGCCTCGGCAATCGTACCGGCTGTCACGGTCGTGTTCCCGCCCGCCGTGTTCTGGCGACGCTGGTAAGTATAGGTTGGCGATACATTGACGCCGGCCGTAATATACCTGTTGATATCGATTTCTATATCGGCCGTGAGACCAATCCGTTTGTTGAATGAATTCTGGACAATACCGTTCTGGTCCTGGAACTGGGCCGAAATGGCATAGCGGACCTTGTCGGAGGCACCGCGGACAGCCACATTGTAACGCTGGAAACCAGCTGTCCGGAAGAACACATCACGTTGCCAGTCCGTCGGCGTCCACTGGGAAGGATTGTCCAGGATCGGAAGCGGAGCCATACCGGTATTGGCTCGGGCATCCTTGATCATCTGGGCGAATTCCTCCGCATTGAGCACGTCAATGTAACGCTGCGGCTGCTGGAAACCGGCCTGAACGCCGAAGGATACCCTGGGCGCTCCCTTTTCGCCCCGCTTGGTCGTGATCATCACGACACCGTTACCGGCGCGGGAACCGTAGATGGCGGCAGAAGCGGCGTCCTTGAGGACGGTGATGTTCTCGATGTCCTCGGCCGAAAGGTTGGAGAAGAAGGAAGCGTCGTTGGTCGGGAACCCGTCGATGACGAACAACGGATCGCTTGAAGCCGTCAAGGAGCCGGTGCCTCGGATTCGCATGGAGACGTTGCTTCCCGGCTGTCCGTTCCCCTGCACGACATAAAGTCCCGGCAGCTGGCCGTACAAAGACTCGCCTAAGGTGCCGACAGGCATCTTTTCGATCTTGTCCGTCTTCATCGAAGAAATTGCCGTAGTCAATGAACGTTTGGGAAGGTTTCCGTAGCCTACGGAGACGGCTTCCTGGAGCATGATGGCGTCTTCCTCGAGGACGATCCGGCACGGGACGGAAGGATCGGAGACCGTGAAGTCCTGATCCGTATAGCCCAGACATGATACCGTCAACACGGAACCGGCCGGGGCCTGGATGGAAAAGTTACCGTCCAGGTCTGTAACGACACCTGTCCCTTGACGGCCTTTGACATATACGCCGGCTCCGACCACGGGGTCGCCTTTCGCGTCCAGGACCAGGCCGGAAACCATGCCACGGACCTGTTGGGCCGATCCGGCACCCACATCCGTCTTCTTGCTGACGATAATATTCTTCCCGACAATCACGAATGTAACATCCTGGCCGGCAAGGATCTGCCCGACTGCCTCGGAAAGCTCCTTGGCATCCACGCTCACGGTCCTGCCGGTGTCGATATCCCCGGTCTTGTAGACAAAGGAATACCCGGCGGACCGCTGCAGTTCCGCAATGGCCTGCCTGACAGGCACGCGGTCAAGCTTCAAGGAGATGTTCTGGGCAAAAGCAGCTGATGAGATAAGCAGCCATAAAGCTGCCAGACAAATGGCAGTTATTCTTTTACTCATAGTGTTAATTGATAAATGTGGATAATTGGTAGAATAAAAGAATGTTGCAAAAAGAAATAATTTTTCTACCTTTGCGAATCCTTTCATTCCGGGTTTCAAACGGTTTACAGCGAGAGGATATTTCCACGCAGGGAGATGGACTGGATCTCTCTGCTTTTTTTATCCCCTGTCCGTTCAGGCTGAAGAGGTGGGAATCGGTTTCATCGGCATTTTGATTAAAGGGTTGGACATATGGGATCTATCGGTCAATACAAAACAATCTTCGTCCCGACCTTGCGGTAGTGGATGTTCCCGGTGGCCGCGAAACGATCCAGGATCTCATCGATGGTCAGGTCCTTGCGGTCGAAGCCGCCGTAGAAACGCTGCGTCAGGAGAGAATCCGAGGCGATCTCGATCTCGACCCCATAGCCCCGCCGCAGTTCCTTGACGATATCCACCAGCAGTTCGTCATTGAAGAAGAGCCGGCCCTTCACCCATGCGGAATGGTTGTCGGGCTGCGTCCCGTCGATGCGCATGTGTCCCGTGCGGTTATTCAGGACCGCCTTCTGCCGGGGGGACAGGATGCGCTCGGACTCCTCGAGGAGCAGGTTCTTCAGGCTCACGGACCCCTCTTCGAGGGACACGACCGCCTCGTCGTCGTCCGGATAGCTCCGGAAGTTGAATTTCGTGCCCAGCACCCGGACCTGCAGGGTCGGCGTCGTCACCACGAAGGGCTTCGACGCGTCCCGGGTCACGGAGAAGAAACACTCTCCCGACATCTCGACCCGCCGGTCCTGCAGGCCGAATCCCTGGGAATAGACGAGCCGGGACCCGGCGTTCATCCACACCTCCGTGCTATCCGGAAGCAGGATGCGGGACTGGGAGCTCAGGGGCGCCTCAATGACGATATCGGCAAAGGAATCCCGGACCTGCTGCTCCCCCTTGCGGTAGGAGAAGAATACGGCGGCCGCGATCACGGCCAGCGAGCAGGCCAGCTGCCACGCCCAGGCATGGCGGACCTGGGGGCGATAGCGGCGCCCAGCACGGCGGGCTTTCTGGCGGAAACGCCGGTAGGCCTTGTCCGCGTCGTACTCCGCGGCAGCGGACTCCGCCCGTACAGCCGTCCACACCTCATGCATGTCGGTGAAATATTTCCTGTGGTCCTGGGAGGAAGACACCCACGCCCGCAACTCCTCCGACTCGGCGGAGGAGAGCTGCTGCTCGAAGCAGCCCAGCATCAATTCGATCAGGCGGTCTTCTTCCATGGATACTATTTTGGTCCGGTTCACTGATATGACAAGGCAGAAGGCCGGACGGGTAGTGCGGACGGGACTAAAAATGCAGGAAAAACAGGAGGGCCGCGGCCAGGTAGCGGGCCAGGTGCTCCCGCAACAGCGCCAGAGCCTTCTTCATGTGGAATTTGACCGTGTTGACCGAGATGCCGAGCTCGCGTGCGATCTCCTCATACTTGAGCTGCTCCTCGCGGCTCTTCTCGAACACCACGCGGCTGTACTCGGGGAGCTGGGACACGGCTTTCTCCACTTCTTCCTCCAAGGTCAGCAGGCGGCCTTCGTAATTCTCGAGCAACATCCCCTCCAGATCCTCCTCCCCGAGCGAGGAGAAACGGCTCATCCGCTTGGTATTGAAGGATTTCAGGTAATTCAGGCAGCGGTTGCGCACGGCCCGCAGCAGATACGGGCGCAGGGATTCCCGGATCTCCAGGTCCTGCCGCTTCTCCCACAGGGAGTAGAACACGTCCCCCACCAGGGCCTCGGCCGTGAAACGGTCGTGCACGAAACGGTCCGCGAAATGGCAGAGGACGGCATAGTGGCAGCGGAACAGCTCCCGCCAGGCCTGTTCATCTCCTTGCCGCAGTAAATCCCAGTTGTCCGCCACAGGCCCAGTCATGGTCGTTGCGCATTTATTACCCGGACAAACATAAGCAAAAAATAACGGGATTCCAATAAAAAAATCCGTACCTTTGAACAAACCAATGACCATCCAATGAAACGTCTCATTCCCCTTTCCCTCGGACTGCTCGCCGGAGCGGTGGCGGTCCAGGGCGCCGAGCCGGCGAAACCCCGGAAAGCCAAGGCCCAGCCCAAGATGAACGTCCTGTTCATCATGTCCGACGACATGCGCACGGACTGGAAAGTCTACGGCACCCCGCAGATGCACACCCCCAACCTGGACGCCCTCGCCGGACGCGGCGTGCTCTTCCAGCACAATTACTGCCAGTACCCGCTCAGCGGCCCGTCCCGCACCTCGCTGCTCTCCGGGCACCGTCCCGTCTCCACCCGGATCTACGACAACTCCCCCTGGTGGGGCGCCGACCATCCGGAGTGGCACAGCCTGCCGATGTACTTCAAGGAGAACGGCTACACGACCTACGTCGCCGGCAAGATCTTCCACGCCGGCATCGAGGACACGGAAGCCTGGGACTTCGGCGGCTGGGAGCGCCGGCGCAATACGGGCGTGGGCGACTTCAAGCCCTCCTATTTCTCCGCCGACGAGCACCGCAAGTGGGTCGAGAGCCGGGGCGGCGGCGTCAAGCTGATCAAATACAACGGCATCCGCGAGATGGGGCCCGGCGACGAATACCTCGTCGGCCACGGACGCGACTCCGACCGCTGGGGTCCTGACGAGACCCGCTACATCAGCGAGGAGGAGAACACAGACAAGGCCATCGGCTTCATCCGCGACGCCGCCAAGAAGAAGGGAGAGCCGTTCTTCATCGCCTGCGGCTATTCCAAGCCCCACTCCCCCTTCCTCTGCCCGCAGCGTTTCTTCGACCTCTACAAGGACGTGGAGATCCCCCTCGCCGAAGACTTCTGCGCCTGGCCGATGATCCCGCGCGGATTCCCCGCCGGGGCCATCCGCGAGATCAACGCCGACGTGTTCATCAACCGCCGCTGCTCCCCCGAGGAGGCCAGGGAGGCCCTCCGGGCCTACTGGGCCTGCATCAGCTACGTGGACTGGAATGTCGGCCGGCTGATCGCCGCCCTGGACGAAGAGGGGCTCGCGGACAACACCATCATCGTCTTCTGCGTCGACCACGGCATGCAGATGGGTGAGAAGGGCAAGTGGTCCAAGGCCGGGTCGCTCTGGGAAGAAGGCACCAACACGCCGCTCGTGGTCGTGGACCCGCGCGCCAAGGCCAACGGCAAGGTCACGTACCGCATCACGGAGAACCTCGATATCTACCCGACCCTGGTCGAGCTCTGCGGCCTGCCGGCCAAGCCCGACCTCGAGGGCACCAGCTTCGCCCGGCTGCTCGATGATCCCGAAGCCGAATTCGACAAGCCGGCTTACACGGTCTGGAACAACCATGGCAAGGGCGTCACGGGCGTCGGCATCCGCACCGAGCGCTGGCGCTACGCCGAGTATTTCGGCGCCGGCGCAGGCTGCATGCTGATCGACGAAGTCAACGACCCGCACGAACTCGTGAACCAGGCCGACCAGCCGGAGCATGCCGAACTGGTCGCACGGTTCCACAAGCTCGCCCAGGACTATGTCAAGGGGCAGCGGGAGCTCACCAAAGAAGAAGCCGGGATCCGCTAGGACCCTGGCTTCTTGCTCATTCCCAAGTTAAAGGAAACTGTCTACGCCTTCTCCTTCGGTTCGTCCGGACCGGCCTTCATGATGGTCGTCGTCCGGTTGACCGGCAGGGAGAAGGCGATGCCTTGTGCGTCGCCTGCCAGGCCGGTCTCCTTGTAGACAGTCTTCAGGACCGCGTCCTTGATCTCCCGCGGCACCAGGATCATGACCATCTCCTTGTCGGGCTGGATGTTGATATTGAAGAATTCCTCCGCCTCGGGGTTGGCGGAGCCGCGCGCCCGCAGGATCGTGCCGCCCTTGGCACCGGCGGAGCGGGCCGCCTCCATGACGTTTTGTGAGAAACCTGCATTCACGATGCAGAGTACGAGTTCAAAGCCGTTCTCTTCCATATTACACGTCCTCCTTGACTGTGCGCTTGTCGTTGCTTAAGAATCCATAGGTAAGGGTCCCGATGACACTGGACAGCGGGACGGTGAAAGCGATGCCCTTGTAGTCCGGGCCTTTCCGGAACGTATCGTCAAGCAGCTCGATCAGCCCGCCTGCCTGGTCGGACCGGACCACGCTGGCGATCAAGGTCTTGGGGCGCTCCGTCAGACCCAGGTAATCCAGGATCAGGTGCGTCGTCCCCTTGGCCGGGACCGTCAGCTGGAGGTTGGCCTTGTGGGACTGGATCAGGCTGGAGAAATAGGCCGCCTTGTTGTTGTGGACGACGGCCATCAGCAGCTCCAGCTTCATCGGGGCGATATTTCGTGTGTTCTTCTCCATCTTATTCGAAATAGATGATCTGGTCGTCCGAAGCGGAAAGGATGCGCCGGATGGCGGCGTTGTCCCGCGCCCGGACGCTCATCACGGACTTGAATCCCAGGGACTGGATGGTGATCAGCGGGGTCATGGCCACCATCGCCACCACGCCGAAGGCGAAGTCCAGCACAGCGGACTCGCCCTGCAAGGTACAGCAGGCGCCGATGACCAGCGGCAGGATGAAGCTCGAGGTCAGCGGACCGCTGGCCACGCCGCCGGAATCGAAGGCGATGGCCGTATAGAGCTTCGGGACGAAGAACGAAAGGCCCAGCGAGAGCAGGTATCCGGGCACGAGGTAGTACAGCAGCGAGAATCCGAAATAGACGCGCAGCACCGACAGGCCGATGGACACGCCCACGCCGATGGACAGGGCCAGCATCATCTGCGTCTTGGACACTTCCCCGCCGGTGATCTCCGCCACCTGGTTGTTGAGCACGTGCACGGCAGGCTCCGCCAGCACCGCGACATTGCCGATGACGAAGGCGAATACGATCAGCAGCACGGGATTGAAGTCCGCCATCTGCGCGCCGATCTTGAAGCCGATGGGCATGAAGGCCATCTCGACGGCGGCCAGGAACAGCACCAGTCCCACCAGGGTCCACAGGATGCCGATGACGATCTGGATGATCTTGGTCTTGGGGAGCTTCAGGATGAGCGCCTGCAGGACGAAGAAGAAGATGACGATCAGCACGAGCGACTTGCCGACATCCAGCAGCTTGGCTCCGAGCAGGGCGCCCGCCCCCTCTTCGAGGATCGCCTCCATGGAATAGTCCGGAACGGCGTAGGTGAGATCGCCCTGGGCCATCATGGAGAGCAGCAGGACGGCCGCGATGGGGCCCACCGAGCAGAGGGCGATCAGGCCGAAGCTGTTCTCGCTGGCGCCCCGGCCGCCCACGGTCAGGGCGATGCCGACGCCCAGCGCCATGATGAACGGGACCGTGATCGGGCCCGTGGTCACGCCGCCGGAATCGAAGGACATGGGCAGGAAAGAGCCCTTGCCGGAGTCGATCAGCAGGGCCGCCAGGCAGAACAGGAACATGTAGAAGAACAGCAGGATGCTGGTCAGGTCGGCATGGAAGACGATCTTCAGCACGCCCAGCAGCAGGAAAAGTCCCACGCCCAGCCCGACGGTCAGGATCAGCAGCGTGCCGTTCATCACGGCGCTCACCTGCCCGGCGAGGACCGCCAGGTCCGGCTCGGCCACGGTGATCAGCAGGCCCATCATGAAACTGACGGAAATCAGGATCCCGAGCTTGCGGGACTTGGTCAGGCCCTCGCCGATGTACTGTCCCATCGGGGTCATGGCCATGTCGGCACCCAGGTTGAACAGGCTGATCCCGATGACCAGCAGGATGGCGGCGCCGCCGAAGACAGCCAATTCCTTGCCCGGGATGTCCACCCAGGGCGTGACGGAGAGCAGGAAGACCAGCAGGCTCACGGGGAGCACTGACACCAGCGACTCCCTGAGTTTCTCCCGCAGGGACTTCCAGATCTCACGGAAAATGGCATTGTTCTTCTCCATGGCAGCAGCGTACTATGACAGGCCGGAGCCTACAGTTCGCGGAACTTGGCGGCGCTGATCTTCGTAGGCTTGAGGGTGATGGTCTCCTTGATCTTGTCAAGCACCTTGCGGTCCTCGACCTGCTCGACCAGGCGCTCGATCTGCTTCTGGTCCTGGAGCATGTTGACGGCCATTTCCTTGACCATCTCGTCAGGCACGTTGCCGATGCCGTACATCGCATACTGGTAGCGGGCGAAAGCCTCGGCCTGCTCCTGCAGGTCCTTGTCCTCCACCTTGAAGCCCCACTTCTGCATCAGGGAGCCGCGCACGAGCTGCCACTTGAAGTCTTCGGCGAAGCCCGGGAAATCCTTCTCGATGTCCTCCTTGGACACCTTGCCGCCGTTGGCCTCGAGCAGCCAGCGCTTGAGGAACTCCTCGGGGATCTGCACGTCGGCCTTCTTCACGAAGAAGTCGCGGATGTCCTTGGTCAGGCGCCACTCGGCTTCGTTCTTGTACTGGCTCTTGAGGCGCTCGGAGACTTCCTTGTCGATCTCCTCGTCGGTCTTGGCCTCCTGGCCCTCCTCCTTGTGCTCCTCGTAGTACTTCTTGAGGTTCTCGATCATCGGGGCCTTGTCCTTGGCGGCCACGGTGACGGTGTAGGTCGGGACCGTGTCACCCTTCTCCACCTCGACCTCGACCTTCGGGGAGAGCCCCAGGTCGAACACGAAGGTGAAGTCGTTGCCGTCGGCCCATTCGTTCTCGGGCTGCTTCTCGGAAGCCAGGGGCTCGCCGAGGATGCGGAGGCCTGCCTCGGAGATGTGCTTGTCGAGGGCCTGGCCGATCACCTGGTTCACGGACTCGACCAGGGCCTGCTCGCCGTAGACGCGCTTGATCAGGGACGCGGGGACCATGCCCTTGCGGAAGCCCTTGAACTCGGCCGTGCGGCGGCGCTCCGCCAGTTTCTTCTTCTCAATCTCTGCGTAGTCAGCAGCGGCGACCTCGAGGGTCAGCTCAAGGTTCAGGTTGTCAATCTTGTTCTCAGTTACTTTCATAAGATATTTATTGTTTTTTAGTTTTTTGCTTGGGGTAGACGATGCGCTCGTGGTGGATCTGCGCAAGGTATTGCTTGAGGGTCTCCTTGACCGTGCCGAGCTCGCTGATGGAGATGTCGGCCCGGTCGAACTGACCTTCGTCCATTTTGCCGGACACGATCCGCTCCACGAAGGCGGAATAGGCCTCCGGGGTGAATTCCTTCAGCGTGCGGGAGGCCGCTTCGACGCTGTCGCACAGCATCAGGATGATCTGCTCCTTGGACACGGGCTTGATGCCAGGATAGCGGAACTCGCCCGCCAGCGCGGGGTCGCCGCCGTCGCGGAGGAACTGGCTGTAGAAGTAGCCGGTGGTCGTGGTGCCGTGGTGGCTGCGGATGAAGTCCACGATGGCATCCGGCAGGTGGTTCTTCCGGGCGATCTCCACGCCGTCCTGCACGTGGCGGATGATGTCGTGGGCGCTCTGTTCCGGCGTCAGCCCGGCGTGGTACTTGGGCACGCCCTCGCGGGCGACCAGGGATTCGTTCTCGACGAAGCAGAGCGGATTGTTCATCTTGCCGATGTCGTGGTAGAGGGCTCCGGTACGCACCAGGTCGGCGTTGGCGCCGATGGCACGGGCCGCGGCATCGACCATGTTCATCACCTGCAGCGAATGCTGGAAGGTGCCGGGGGCCTTCTGCTCCAGCTCGCGGATCAGCGGGTTGGAGACGTCGCAGAGCTCGATCAGCCGGGAGTTGGACACCAGGTTGAACAGGCGCTCGAAGAGGTAGACCAGCGGATAGCCGGCCACCGTGGCCATCGACCCGATGAAGAGGTGCAGCAGGGCGCGCCAGACGTTGCCGGCCACCATATCGGCCGCCCGGAATCCCAGGTAGACGAGCGCCAGCACGGCGAACGTGATCAGCGCCGTGATGAACTGCTTCCAGCCGCGGTTGAAGTAGCGGAAGGCCAGGATGGAGACCATGCCCGCGACGAAATACATCACGAACAGGACCACGCCGTCATGGCTGAAGATCAGCAGCGGCAGCAGGGACACCACGTACACGGGCACCACCACGCGGTTGCGCATGAAGGCCTGCAGGAGCAGGGCGACCAGCGTGAAGGGGAAGAGCAGCAGGAAGCGCTCGCCCGCACGGATGAGGATCAGCGACGCCACCGCCCCCAGCAGGAAGACCACGACCAGGTACGGGAAACGCGAATCCTCGAAGATGCGCGGATTGTTGAAATAGATGGACAGGTACAGCAGCACGAGGATCGCCAGGGCGATCAGGAGGTTGCCGACCAGCAGCAGCGCCGGCGGCCCGAGGTAGCCGACGTTGGCCTCGAACTCCCGCTTGTAGGAGTCCAGCATCTGGGCGATCTCCGCCGTCACGATCTCTCCTTCCTGGACGATCAGCTGGCCGGCGTTGACGTAGCCCGAGGTCGGGGACACGGTCGTCGCCGACTCGGCGTGCACCAGGTCGGTGGTCTGCTCGTCGAAGAGCAGGTTCGGAACAAGCAGGTCATACACGCCGACCGTCCGGAACAGGGAGTCGACATTGGCGCTGGACACGGCGGCGATGTCCGACAGCAGCCGGGACCGGGCTTCGGTCAGCCGGTACACCTCGGACGTGGGATACTTGACGGCGCGCTTGTCGCGCTGGACATAGATCACGTCGGGCTCGGACGAGGAGTGCCTGCGGCTGCCCTCGTCGGCCATCACGCCCTTCTGGTAGATGGCGCGCATCGAGGAGACGACGGCGCTGCGCAGGTTGCCGAGCTCCAGCCGCTCCACAGCCCGGAGGTTGCGGGCCGTGATCTCGTCGGAGAATTTATAATAAGGGATCGCCTCCGAAGAGGCTTCCCCCCGCTCCTCGCGCATCTGCTCCTCGGTCTTGTAGATCGGGAAGTCGAACTGCGCATACAGGGTTTCGTATTTCCAGGTGCGCCCCTTGCGGTAGTCATAGGCGAACTTGGCGTTGCGGGGCATCAGCAGCACGAGCAGCAGGAAAGCGATGCCCAGCGGAACGGCTATGCGGTAGAGTCCTTTCTTCATCGGTCGGCTATTTGAAGGGGCTGCCCTGCTCGCGGGCGATATACAGGTAGGTCAGCCGGTCCAGCAGGACGGGGAACATGTTGTGCGCCCGCACGGTGGCCCTGCCCAGCAGGGTCAGGATCCGCTTGGACTGGCGCCGCTTCAGCGACCGGGAGAGGTATTTCGCGCAGGTCTCGGCGCTCATCAGCCGGCCCTCGTCCAGCGGGGTCTCCCCCTGCTCCGTCCCGTCGGCGGTAAGCGCCGCGTTGCGGACATTGGAGGCCGTATATCCGGGCGCGAAGACCAGCACGTTGAGTCCGTCCTTGAGGTGCTCGATCCGGAGGGACTCCAGGAAGCCGCGCACCGCATACTTGGAGGCGCTGTATCCGGTCCGCGCCGGCAGCGGGGAATAGCCGGCGATGGAGATGACGCCAGCCACGGTCCCCTTGGTCGCCAGCAGGTACGGCAGGGCGAACTTCGTGCAGTTCACCGTGCCCCAGAAATTGACATCCATGAGGGCATGGAGCACCTTGAGGTCCAGGTCGCGGAACATCGCCCGCATCGAGATCCCGGCATTGTTGACCAGGATGTCGATCCGGCCGAAGCGGGACACCGTCGCCTCCACGAGCGCGCGGCAGTCCTCCTCCCTGGTGACATCGCATTTCACGCAGAGCACGCGCTCCGGCGGGGCGACGGAAGGAGCCAGCGCCAGCAGCTTGTCGTAGGAGCGGGCGGCCATCACGACCTTGGCCCCCTCGGAGCCGAACTGACGGGCGGAAGCCAGGCCGATACCGGAACTGGCTCCCGTCACGATAATCACTTTGTCCTTCAATGTCTGCATATAGGTTTCCGGGCCCGGCCCGGAACGGCTTCATGGATGCCCGGAAGGCTATTTGATGGTCATTTCGGCGATGTCGTCACCGTCGTACAGGCCGGCGTCGAGCTTGGCCTTGATCTCCTTGAAAGCCTTGAGCGTGTACTCCACGTCCTCCATGGTGTGGGCGGCCGTGGACACGATCCGGAAGATGATCATGCCCTTCGGGATCACCGGGTAGATGACCATCGAGCAGAAGATCTTGTAGTTCTCGCGCAGGTCCTTGGCCATCTTGGTGGCCTGGGCCACGCCGCCGAAGATATGGACGGGCGTCACGCAGGCCTGGGCCTCGCCGATGTCGAAGCCTTCCTTCTTGAAGCCGTCCTGGATGGCGTGGGTGATCTTCCAGCACTTGGCGCGGAGCTCGTCTCCCTCCGGGGAATCGATGATCTCCATGCGCTTCATGTTGCCGATCACGAGCGGCATCGGCAGGGACTTGGCGTACATCTGCGAACGCATGTTGGCGCGCAGGTAGTTGATGATCTTGTGCGGACCGGCGACGAAGCCGCCGATCGAGGCCATCGACTTGGCGAAGGCGCCGATGTAGAGGTCGATCTCGTCCATGCAGCCCAGCTGCTCGGAGGTGCCGCGTCCATGGGCGCCGAGCAGGCCGAAGCCGTGGGCGTCGTCGATCAGGATGCGGAACTTGTATTTCTTCTTCAGCGCGGCGATCTGGTCGAGGATGCCGAGCGCGCCGGTCATGCCGAACACGCCCTCGGTGATCAGCAGCACGCCGCCGCCGTTCTCCTCCGCCACCTGGCAGGCGCGGGCGAGGACCTTCTCGCAGTCCGCGATGTTGTTGTGGCGGTATTTGTACTTCTCGCCGATGTGCAGGCGGATGCCGTCCAGCAGGCAGGCACGGCTTTTTTCGTCATAGAGGACGCCATCGTGGCGGGGGAGCACGTGCACGATCCAGGGGGAGGAGACTCTG
>ODAI012781979.1_pt1 | contig 15757 bp, 10 predicted proteins | sample 1539321 | NCBI WGS metagenome assembly ODAI01 (sample SAMN02144231, study PRJEB22623) | gut metagenome | biome: sheep rumen | host: Ovis aries | place: New Zealand
GAAGGCATAGAAGCCAGCGTGGGGACCGCCGAAGCCCATAGGCAGACCAAAGCGCTGGTTGTTGCCGAAGCAGCAGTCAACCCCCATCTCACCAGGAGTCTTCACCATGGCCAAAGCCATAAGGTCGGTAGCCATACCAACGAAAATCTTGTTCTCATGGCACTTGGCAACAAAATCAGTATAGTCGCGGACCTCACCAAATTGGTTGGGGTTCTGCAGCATGACTGCAAAATATTGCTTGGCATCAAAGTCGAAGTCGTCCACATTGCCGGTGACAATCTCAATATTGCGAGGAGCGGCATTGGTGCGCATCACGTCGAGCGTCTGAGGCAGTAGGCCGTTGTCGACAAAGATTTTGCAAATGCCATCCTTCTGGGCCTGACGGCTGCGCTGGGCGAAGAACATCAGCATGCACTCGCCACCAGCAGTGGCCTCGTCAAGCAAACTGGCGTTGCTCAGCGGCATGCCGGTCATCTCACTCACCATGGTCTGATAGGTCATCAAGGCCTCCAAACGGCCCTGGCTAATCTCGGTCTGGTAGGGCGTGTAGGCGGTATACCAGCCGGGATTCTCAAACACATTGCGCTGGATAACGCTGGGAGTGATGGTATTGTAGTAACCCATGCCGATATAGGTCTTGTACAACTTGTTCTTGTGGGCAAGCTCACGGCAGCGGTTGAGGAACTCAAACTCATTGATACCGTCGGCAATTGGCATCGGTTCTTTCAGACGGATGGCGGCAGGAACAGCCTTGTCGATAAGTTCGTCGATAGAGCTAACGCCGATTTCCTTCAGCATTTTTTCTTCTTCAGCAGCCTTGCAAACACCATTGTGTCTCTTGGTAAAATTATTGCTAATCATATAGTTATTATTAATTATTTATATATTTGTCTATATACATTGAATTTACAAAAATACAAAAATATAATGACTTACACAAAAAAACTTTTCCCCTCTTTTTTGCATCATTTTGTGACCTTAGTGGTTGTCTGAGCGATCGGTTTCTAAATCGCGCATCCTGATGCCAAAATAATGCTGGGCATGCTTGTTGGCCCAACGTTCGGCATACAGCCTGCTATGCCGATAATGCCTGCCATGCAATGCCGTTTCTACCATTTGGCTCAGCAGTGATGGAATGCCTACAACAATCAGATACCCCCACCCTAGCCTCATGCTGTCCAGCGTGTGCCCAAATTCGTGCATCAGCATTTGTGCAGCCCCGTTGCGTACATAAGTCTGAAAGTCGCCCTCTATGTGGTCCGTCAACCATATGTTCACGCTGCTCCCAAGAGAGAGACCTTTACACATCCCGTCGTTGCGTCCATCCTCAATGGCAAAAGTGACCCCACCGACGGTTTCCACTCTGTCAATTTGTCCGAACATATTACGCCATTGTGACACCATATAGCCTAACCACAACTGAGGCAGCTCCCACCAGAAACGCGTGAATGCCTGCACTGCCGCCCTCCGTGGGTGTTTATGGTCAAAAGTGTAGCGGCCTCTGAAGAGTTTCCAGCCCAATTGTGGACGTCTCATGATGCCCAGCAGTGTGGCGAGCAGCATTGTCCCCTTTAGTGAAAGAAAAGTCCAGCCAATGGCCATGGCCAAGGTCTGGTCGGTGAGCACCGCACCAATAGCACCTCCATAGGTGGCTGCCAGAGTGATGAAACCGATTGCGGCAGGCCAAACCCCATTAGTCTTATAATGTTTTTGCGCCATGGTTTCAGCCAAGGATTAAACCGTATTAGAAGTCAAAACCGAAACTAAAATAGGTGCCCATGCTTCTAGAGAGACTGGACCAGTGGACATCGACCGAGATGGGACCCAAAATGCTGTTATAGGTGTAGGCCAGCGCGGCTCCTACATGCAGGACATTGGGCAAGATGTTAGCGTGTATTGAATAGGGAGTCTTCTCGCACAGAAGAGCATTGGTCATAAGGGTGATGTGACTCTTGCCCACAATGTTGAAGCGGAGGTCCAATCGGAAGACCATTGCATTGGTGATGAGGTCGTATGTGGTATTTTCTCCTACGAAGGGCAGTTGTGTTTCGAGGAAACGTCCGGGCATGAGACCACCCACCAGCGTATGCTCGTGGAATCCTGATTCTTCGTAGACCTTATAAGGGATGTATCTGGAATAGAATTGGGGAATGATGGTGAAATTTCCATCGTTGGGTGTGAAATAAGAACGGAATTTGATATTGGTGAAAAAATAAACGCCTTCATTGCGTGACCATCCTTTGCCTCCTTCACGTGAGCCTCTGTATAAAGGATATTCTCCCAGAACTTCCAATGTAACGCCGTGTTTGGGCGCGATTCCGTTGTCGAGATTGTCAAACCGATAGCGAACATAAGCTTTGGCAGTAAAGTATCTGGTTGAATTAGAAAGGGAAAATGATTCGAAATGACAATAGTATAATTTAGGTATGAGGTAGTAGTCGCCACTGATACCAATACGCCAGTCGGAATGGCGCAGGTGAAATTGCGAGAAAAAGAAGTCAACCGAATGAGATTGGAAAGTAAAGAATGTGGAGTCATATTCTCTGAGCATTTCCAATTGATTGGAGTTGAACTGATATTCAAAATTGAGGTTGCCGAAGGAGCGTATGCCATAGCGCGCGCCTAATGTGTACTGCGTGTTAGTACCCAAGCGTGCAGTAAAGTCGGCCTTGAACCCTTCCAACCTATTCTCGTTGAAACCCAGATGTAACTTGAGTGCAGCCTTTTCAAATGAGTCATACCGGAAACCCAGCCCAATGGAGTGAGGCGACGAGGGGGTGAAGTGGAAATGAATGTCATAGGTGGGGATCGTGTCGCCTGGATGTGTGATCTCCGAGGGGTGGATGCTGTAGGTTATGTTTTGATAACAGCGCGTGCCGTAGAAGATGCCGATGGCTTTTTCCAGTTTCTCGCCCGTGATAATGCTGTCGGTAGAGAGTTTGCCTTTGCGGCAAAGCCATGACACCTGATGCTCGGCATTGTTGAAGACCATCTTTCCGATGCGGAATTCACGTCCACGGATGGTGGTGGCCTTCTTGTTCCTGAGCTGCTTTTGACAGGGGCCATAGAGTTCCAACTGAGCTTTCAGGGCTAGGAATTCAGTTTCGTGCTTTTTGGCCTCGCTGTAGCCGATGGCAACCAAGGAATCAATAGCCTCTTTGTTGAAACTCATCATGTTGAATCCGTCCATAGAGGGGTTGATATAGAGGTCGCACTCTTTGCGGTTCTGTGGGGCATGGTTCTGCGTGGCGATGCTCTTGAGCTGGGCGAGCAGCTGTGGAAGAGTTTGCAGGCTACTGATGTCTTCCAGTGGTTTGGCGGCCACTTCGGTGCCGATGATGATATCGGCCCCCATGTCCTGGCACACATCCACAGGAAAGTTATCAACCAGACCGCCATCGACAAACAGCTTTTTGTTGATTTTTACGGCCGAGAAGAAGCCTGGGATGGCCATGCTGGCGCGAATGGCTTCAGGAAAACGGCCGTTGCGCAGCACCTCCTTGCTACCATCGGCCACATTGGTGGCCACACAGGCAAAAGGTATGGGCAATTGATTGAAATCTATGCTGTCATTGTACCCAACTGAAAGACTGTTGAAGAGATTGACCAAACTGAAGCCGCCCACAATGGAACTGGGCAGAGCCTGAATGAAGGCCTCGTCTTCATCTATCTTCTTGTCTTTCAGCTGCATTTTATGTTTCCGTTGAAGGGTGTTTTTGGTGTCGAAAGATATTTGTAGAAGGAGTTGGTCGCGTATGGCACGGTCGCTGGAAGAAAGCGAATTGCGGCCCATGTTGTCCAAAATATAGGTGTTCCAGTTGAGGTTGGAAATCATCTCCTGCATTTCGGTGGGGCTGTAGCCCAGGGAGTAAAGGCCTCCGATGATGGAACCCATGCTGGTGCCTGTGATATAGTCGACGGGGATGCCGATTTCGTCCAAATATTTCAGCACCCCGATGTGGGCTGCACCTTTGGCCCCGCCGCCGCCAAAAACCAAGCCTACTTTGGGACGCTCAAGGGTGCTGTCGGGCTGGGCATAGAGCACTCGCTCCACCTCGGTCAGCACTGAGTCCATGCTGCGTGTGGGCTCGAAACGGGCCACTACGTTGCCCGAGCGGTCCACCAGGAATTTGGTAAAATTCCACTTGATGTCGCAGTTGCTGCGCCAATTGGTGTCCTTATTGTTATAATATCCCTCAAACAGCGGTGTGAGACGATGTTCCGGGTCGAAGCCTTGGAAACATATTTCTTGCTTGAGATATTGGAAAAGCGGTAGAGCAGCCTCTCCATTGACATCGCATTTGCGCATCTGAGGAAACGTGACCCCATAATGAGAGGTGCAGAAGGCCGCAATTTCCTCGTCAGTGCCGGGAGCCTGAGCCCCAAACTGATTGCAGGGGAAGTCCAAAATCTCAAATCCCATGGCGTGGTATTGCTTATACATGGACTCTAGTGCCTCGTACTGCGGTGTGAAACCACACTCTGTGGCCGTGTTCACAATCAGCAACACTTTGCCTCGGTACTTGTTGAGGCTTACTGTCTGACCGCTGGCATCGATCACTTCTAATTCATAAAAAGAGCTCTGACCCTTTGCACAAATAGACAAAATGGAAAGGAGCAAAACGAATAATATTCTCTTTATCATAGGAATAAATATTATATTACTGTTGAAAAACACTGACAAAGGTACGAAAAAAAAGATAAATAGACAAAGTTTGGCAAGCTTTATCCCCTCTGGTCTTTATCATAAAGCCACAAAAAAAAAGCCCTCCATCGCTGGAGGGCCAATGAAAAACAGAGCAACAAACTCATTTAGTATTCATGTACCACACGGACGGAGCATCCGGTGGAATAGCTCATAGTGTTCTGCATGCCGCAGGCGTTGGGGCCGATATGGAAGGAATAGCCGGTGGTGCCGTTGACGTGGCTGGCAGTCCAGTAGTTACCAATGGTGCCAATGTTGGAGGTGCTGCTGCTGACACGGGCGCCAGCGGCGGGCAGGAAGACTGCGCCAGCGGCTTCCATGATGGCCCAGTTGGTGGCATTGTAGACGTTGGTGGTGTAGCTGGTATCGGTGCTCACGAAGTTCTGGCCAGCGGGGAGCTGCCAGTTGTCGGGCAAGATAACATAACCAGGAGTGCTAACCACGGTGGCCAGACCTCTCAGCTGAGAAGCGTTGGGACGCTGGGTCAGGAGGTAGGTCCACTCGCTGTAGGTGAGGGTACGCCAGGTAGCCATCTGGTTGCCGCCATTGATGATGGGGTTGTAATAGCCCCAGTCGGCATTGGCATAGAAGTCGGTCAGGTCGTTGCCGTCGGTGGCTTCGGTATACTCGGAGTTGTTGGTAGTGGTCTCATAGGGCATGAAACGGCCTGCGCCGCCGTCCCAGCTGCTGGTGCCATAGCCAAAGAGGTCAATCCAAGAGGTGCAGTAGCTCTGCATGTAGACGTTATTGTTGTCGCTGCCGGCAATGTCGTACTGGTGCTCGGCAAAACGCCAAGTCTTGATACGGGGACGATACTGCAGGTTGCCCTGGGAGAAGTTGACACGGGTGTCGGCGCTCACGCTGAAAATGCCGGGCAGGGCACCCTTGATGATGGGGTGTTCGAGGTTGTAGATGTGCTGGCTCATGCTGTCCATGGCGGTCTGGTAGGTGTTGCCCATGCTGTCAAGACGGTTGTTGAGAGCTTGGCCAAGGCTGTCGATACGGCCATTGAGGATGGCAATCAGAGAGTCGACATACAGTTTGTTGACTGCGTCGTAGGCTGAAGTGGGAGTGTAGACATTATGAATCTGGCTGAAGGCGTTGTTGTTGACAGAAAGCACTTCATTCAGCGTGGGGATGTAGTGAGGCAGGACAACATGCTGGTCGCCAACATAGAGGGTGTCACCGCTGATGGAAACAGCAGGATTGGGCAGGACAACATAATGGTCACCCATATAGAGGGTGTCGCCACTGACGTTCATAGTGGGGTCTGGAATAACCACATACTGGTCGCCCATGAAAATGGTGTCGCCGCTGATGCGGAAGTTGGGAGTGTTGTCGGGAAGAACTACATATTGGTCGCCCATGTAGAGGGTGTCGCCACTGATAGAGATAACGGGAGCGTTGAGGGGGAGTACCACATATTGGTCACCCATGAAGATGGTGTCGTGGCTGATGCGGAAGGAAGGAATTTGGTTGGGGAGAACCACAAACTGGTCGCCCATAAAGATAGTGTCGCCATGGATAGAGAAGTTGGGAAGAACCACGTATTGGTCGCCCATATAGAGGGTGTCGCCACTGATGCTGATGGAGGGGTCAGGAAGGATAACGTACTGGTCGCCCATGTAGAGGGTGTCGCCGCTGATGCGGAAGAGAGGAGTTTCGTCCTGGGGAAGAATTACCCACTGGTCGCCCACGAAGAGGGTGTCGCCATGGATGGTCAGGTTGTCGCTGCCAAGGTGGGGAAGAATAACATAGGTGTCGCCAAGGAAGAGGGTGTCGCCACTGATGCTGGGCTGGATAGAGTCATAGGGGAATTCGAGGTCGTTGATGAACTGGCTCAGGCGTGTGGGAGCTCCCTGCAGGCTGTCGTAGTTGTAGCCCCATGCTCTGAAGCGGGGATCCTGCTCGTCGTAGACGAAGCTGCCGTCAATGCGACGGGCCACGTCGGCATAGTGGGCATAAGGAACGGCAAGCATTTTTTGAGTGGTGGAAAGCATGTAGTTGTTGCCGCCCTGGGGGTCGATTTCGCTATGGATGAAGTAAGGACCATTGGCCCAGTTGATATTGGCATACACGGTGGAGTTCTCTCCCACGATAAGGGTGAAAAGGCCATTGGCGTTGGTGACGACATTGTCCTCTTGGCTATAGACCACAGTGCCGGTGGCCGAGCCCTGGAGGATGCTGATGCGCACGCTGATGTTACGATTGCTCATAAGCTGTCCCGCAGTGTTGCGGACAACAGCCTGATAGTTGAAGCCTTGCGGAGCCTGTGCAAAGGCACTGATGCTGAATGCAATGACAGCAACTAAAGTGCTAAGAATTTTCTTCATGATTATTTCGCTTTGATAATTTTATAAATGTTCATTTTTGATTTGTCCGGGGTGGCAACCTGAAGCATGTAGTTGCCCGCAGCATACTGCTGCATGTCTATCTGTTCCTGTCCGCTGGTGTAGGTACCCTGCTGGAGGGCCTGGCCGTTGGAGTTGTACAGGGTGTAGTTGAGCCGCTCGGGCTCGCTGCATTCCATCACCACATGGCTGGTGGTAGGGTTAGGATAGATGGCAATGTTCACCGTCAGGGCCTCTATACCCTCATATCGCACAAGGTCGCGCTCGGTGAAGGGTTGCTGCACTCCCTCGTTGAATTGCTCGGTGATGTTCACCACCGTGATGGCAGGGGCTATGGAAGTTTTCACCGCCACTTCGCCACCACTGAAGCTCAGGCTGCCATGGCCGTTGGCCACATCGCCACCACAGAAGGTGATGGCCTGTTGGGCTTGCAGGCTGCAGCATCCTAACATCACTACCAGCATCAGGGCTGAAGCTTTTGCTAAAATAGATTTGTACATTATTTAATATTTTTAGATTTTCAGTATTTACTATTTCTCCTGAGTGGTCTTGGGATCGGTGATTTGCATACCCACGTTCAGCACCTCTATTTCAACGCGGCGGTTGTTGAAGCAACCCTCCTCGGTCTCGTTGGTGTCGATGGGGTATTTCTCGCCAAAGCCTTCAGTCTCCATGCGGTCCATGGCAATGCCCTTGCTGTTCAAGTAGCGTGCCACCGATTTGGAGCGGTTGAGCGACAGGCGGTCGTTATACTCGTCGCTGCCCTTGTCATCGGTGTGGCCGATAATCTTGATGCGCATCTCGGGGAAGGATTTCAACATGAGGGCCACGTCGTCTAGCGGCGAGTAGGACTCGGGACGCAGACGGTAGCTGTCAAAGTCGAAGTTGATGTTGAAGAGGCACATGCGCTTGTCGGAAACGTCGATGCCAAGAGTCAGGAAGGCATACATCTCTGAGAAGGAATAGCAGTCCTTGCGCACATATTCCACGTTGGGATCAATCCGGATGGGCTTGTCAACGAAGACAGTGTCGGGGTTCTTTGTAACGTAAATAGTATCAATCTGGGTGATGCTGTCGTTGACCACCACGAAGACGGTGTCGATAGTCTGCTGCAGGGGCTGTTTCTTGGGCTCTTTTTTCCAGCTGTCGTCAAGCGGCAGGGCCAAACGGATGGCCACCTCAATGCCGCGGTTGTGACGCGTTTCTTGCCACAGTTCGGCACCGAAGAAGGGGTTGCCGATGATGGAGCGGTTATAGTCAGCCACATCGGGGTTGTTCAGAATTTCGCGCTGGGCAAAAGTGTTGGTCAGGCCCCAGTTGTAGCCAGCCTCCATCGAAAACAGGATGGGAATGCCCTTGGTGCGAATCAAATAGTCAAAGCCGACACCGGCCAGCACACTCAGGTCCAGGCCGTTGATGTCGGCCTTGGTGATGGGGGCGGTGACGCCGTTGGGATAGTCTACCTCATCGTTGTAGTAAACCTCGCCGCCAAAGGCAATGTTGGCCTGCGGGGCCACCATCAGATAGGGCGAGAAATAGCTGTTGTTGAAACGGATGTTGTAGGTGATGGGCAGGCGCAGGTCCACGTAATGGGCTTTGAGTCTGTACTGCACGTCCAGCCAGTCGAGCGAGTCACCGCGACCCACATACGACACCTCCGGACGGATGGCAAAGTTGCTCTTGCCCAAATGGAAGTGGCCAAACAGACCGCCCATTCCCTGCAGGCGCAGGTGATGGGCATAACGGTCGATGCCCTGATAGGAATAAATCATGTCGGAGAGGTTCACGCCCCCACGCAATCCAATGAGGTTGCGGGGAAACACCACCTCGTACTTTTGGTCGTTGCTGTCCTTCACAACCACACTGTCCTGGGGTGCCTGGGCCATGGCAAAACTGCCGGCCAGCACCATGGCAATGATAGAAAATAGTTTATGTTTCATACTAGTCTCTTCTTAATTAATGGTTTGCGGTAGTGTCGGGTTGCAGGCGGTCGGCCATCTTGTTGCCGTCGTTCCAGATGCGGAATGTCTCAGGATCAGGAATCTGCGAAGCGTAGTAGTCGTTAATGGCCTTTTTGTCAAGCACAATGTTGGAGTACTGGCAGTCTTTGATGCCGGCCTCTTCTATCACGCCCGAAACCACTGTGGCCGTGGAGCAGGAGTAGAGTGTGTCGCCCCTCTGATTGGTCTTTGCAACAGTCTGGTAGCAGTACATCGTAAACTCGTTGCCCTGTCCAATGACGTTGGCCATGGAGGACTTGCCAAGCACGGTGTCTATCTGTGTTTCGCTGTAGCTGATGGGGCCCCGACGATACTGGCCTGAATAGGTCATGTAGAGGTCGTAGAAGATGTTTTGGTAGCGGTCTGAGGCATACTGCAATTCCATCGGCGAAACCAGATATTTGCCAACTATCGAGGGGGGATTGATTCCCTCATGAATGACAAAACCATTATCGCGCAGCGAATCCTGTAGCCTCTCTGGTATGACGGAATAGGGTATTTTTCCGTCAGGAGTTGGCAGGACGAGCGTGTCGTCCCCGTCTTTCAGACAGCTCGAAAATAGCAAAATCGAGCATGAAAGACTCATTAACAGAATTGTTAAACGGTTAATTTTCATAGGCTATTTTTATTTATGTTATTTTTTTCTGTTTTGCAAAGATAATAAAAATATTTCATATATTAATAAATGCACCAAAAAACACAATCAAACTTCCCCCAATTTTGAATATGCTGCTTCCATCAAACCCAAATCGGTCGTTAGAATTTGTGTCGGACTAGTATTTGTTTCGAACATCTTGGCAGCATCGCTGTCTTGGCATAGCCGGTCTCTCCAAAACAGCGATGTGGCCAAGATGCCGAAAGAAATGAGGATATGGCATAAATAGAGCTTGAAATGAGGATATTGTGCCCCGGTGTCGGTCTAATGACCGATTGGGGTTAAAAGTCCAACCATCACTCCCACACAATAAAAAATGCATCACTCCGTTATCCATACATATGTTCAAAAAAATTGGAATAATAATGCTTACTGCCCTCCTTATCATCCTGTCACACATATTCCTTCGTGGCAAGAAAGCTACCGACCCCAGCCAAGCACAGATTGATGCCGCCTGGCAGTACGTTAACCAGCACGACATGAACCGCGAAATATGCCTCCTGGTGGACTATTCCCTCCCCTCAGGATGCAACCGCCTGTGGGTATGGGATTTCACCGAGCAGCACAAACTCTTCGAATGCCCCGTGGCACACGGCCGTGGCAAAGGTCTCACCATTAAGAGCACCCCCAAGGACACCGCCATCTTCAGCAACGAACCCGACTCCTGGCTCAGCTCCCTCGGCCACTGCCGCATAGCCGAGCGCTACCATGGGCACTACGGCGTCAGCTACCGCCTCGACGGCCTCGACGACTCCAACAGCAACCTCCGCAAGCGCAATATCGTCCTCCATGGCTACAAAACCGTACCCCCCAAGCCCATCTTCCCCCTCCCCAGCGGCCGCAGCAAAGGCTGTGTCATGGTGGCCGACAAGAGCATGGCCGCCCTCGACTCCCTGCTGCAGCACCGCTCCAACGTCCTCTTGGTCTGCTACCTCTAAGTGGCGTGCAATGACAGCTCTCGACCCACACAGAATTCTGAATTCGTTATTCAGCATTCAAAAAATCTCCCTATCTCAAAAAACTTTTGTAACTTTGCAAAATCTTTTTCAATCCACATAATCGTTAACTACATGAAAGTCAAGGTAGGAATAGCCCAACTGGCCAATGTGGCCGACAAGCAGCAAAACATTCAACGTTACTCCGACAAGGTGCGCCAACTGGCAGCCGACGGAGCCCAAATCATCTGCCTGCAAGAACTCTTTGCCTCGCTCTACTTCTGCGACGAGGAACGATATGAAAACTTTCTTTTGGCCGAACCCATCCCCGAGGGACCCACTTGCCAGCACTTCATGGCCCTGGCCAAAGAGCTGGGCGTGGTGCTGATTTGCTCCCTCTTCGAGAAACGCGCCGAAGGCCTCTATCACAATACCACCGCCGTCATCGATGCCGACGGCACCTATCTGGGCAAATACCGCAAGATGCACATCCCCGACGACCCCGGCTACTATGAGAAATTCTACTTCACCCCCGGCGACTTGGGCTACCGCGTCTTCCACACCCGCTTCGCCACCTTGGGCGTGCTCATCTGCTGGGACCAGTGGTATCCCGAAGCCGCCCGCATCACCAGCCTCATGGGCGCCCAACTTCTCTTCTTCCCCACCGCCATTGGCTGGGACGTGCGTCAGAACGAGGACGACAACCGCGAGCAGTACCAAGCCTGGCAGACCATCCAGCGCAGCCATGCCGTGGCCAACGGTGTGCCCGTCATCAGTGTCAACCGCACCGGTCTCGAAGGCGGCATGCAGTTCTGGGGCGGCAGTTTCATCACCAATGCCTTTGGCCGTGTCCTCTACCAAGCCCCCCATAAGGAAGAGGCCCTCCACATCGAAGAGCTCGACCTCGACCAGTCCGACCACTATCGCCGCCACTGGCCCTACCTCCGCGACCGCCGCATCGACTCCTACGCCCCCATCCTCCAACGCTATATCGACCAAGACTGCAAATAACAACAAACAACCATTTAAATAACAACTATTAATATAGCATCAAATGACCCCGAAAGAACTCTCCTACTATATGCCCGCCGAATGGGCACCCCACCAAGCCACATGGCTCAGCTATCCCCACAATGAGGACTCCTGGCCCGGCAAGATAGAAACCATCTTCCCCTCTTATCATCTCTTCATCAAAGTCCTGGCCGAGGACGAGCAGGTACACATCAACGTCGACGACCAGCGCATGCAGGACCACGTCGCCGAGGCCCTCATCCAGATCGATGCCAATATGGACAACATCTTCTTCCACCAGTTCCCCACCAACGACGCCTGGTGTCGCGACCACGGTCCCGCCTTCCTGCTCAACCGTGCTGACCCAGCCAAACTCGCCATCGTCAACTGGAACCACAACGCCTGGGGCGGCAAGTACCCCTTTGAACTTGACACCCAAATACCTCTCCATATATTCAACCATCTCTCCCAGTCCGACACCAAACTGCAGCTCTTTGAACCCGGCATCGTCATGGAGGGCGGCAGCATCGATGTCAACGGCGTCGGCGACCTCCTCACCACCACCTCCTGCCTGCTCAACCCCAACCGCAATCCCCATTTGAGTCAGAATCAGATAGAAGATTATTTGAGAGCATATTACGGAGTGGAGAATATCATCTGGCTCGGCGACGGAATCATGGGCGACGATACCGACGGCCATGTCGACGACCTCAGCCGCTTCATCTCCGAGGACACCATCATCACCGCCGTCGAAGACGACAGTTGGGACGAGAACTACTCAGTTCTCAAAAAGAACCTCGACGCCCTCAACTCCTGCCGTCTGGCCAACGGCAAGCAGCCCACCATCGTCGAACTGCCCATGCCCGACATGGTCTTCTACGACAACCAGCGGCTCCCCGCCAGCTATGCCAACTTCTACATTGCCAACAACAAAGTTATCTTCCCCACCTATCGCTGCCTCACCGACAACGAGGCCGCCTACATCCTCGAAGCCTGTTTCCCCGACCGTGAAATCATTGGCATCGACTCCACCGACATCGTCTGGGGCCTGGGCAGCTTCCACTGCCTCAGCCAGCAGCAGCCCGCCCGCTAGCCCACCCGCGCCCACGTCCTGTCGCAACCCATATCACTGCCCTCCCTGTGGGGCAGTTTTTTTTATTCCTACCCCACTCACCCCTCATGCTCCCCACCCCGCTTATCGGCTGACCGCATCCCCTAGTATGGCAGAATATATATTTATATATATTCTGTCCATGCTTGTCCGTTGGGGCACCTTGCTAGCGGCTGGGCTAAGTGATTGATTTCTTCGCCCATTAAGTCATTTTCCTCGTCGCCACTCAGAAAAAACGCCTGAAATTCAACGTTTTTCCGTCAAGCCTAGCGAACTAACGGCGAACCCTTGACGAAGCTTCCCCGCACCTTCAAAATTTTCCGTTGCCACCAACCGCCATCCAGGCATTTAGGATAGGATCTGGAGGACACAAAAAGATAGAGATCTATTCGTTATCAAAACAGGTGTCCTGATGATGTCAAAGGCGAACTGAATGTAATTGAGAGACCCTGACGGGCTTCCCATATTGCCGCCCGAGGTGACTTTCTGTGCGTACATGCAGGAACACCTGATGCTGAAACAACAGGCCCACGGCAAGTCGGTGCCCCTGAGCCTGCGCAAGCTGGCGGCAGGCAGCCACGTAGTGCACGCCGACACCCCCCGCGGTCGCCTGACCCACAAACTGACTGTGGAATAGATAGGCATTGGACCATTTAATAGTCAGAGGACCGCAGAATCAGTGGTTTTGCGGCCCTATTTATATGAATATAGAAGCACATTTGGGTAACTATGCGGTTGAAAGGATATGGTGGTGAATGACATACGCGACTGTCAGATAGTCTGTGCTATAGCGTGTCTTCGACACGACACTATCGAAAAGACTGAGCGACTACCTTTTGACACACGTAGTTAAAGAATGTTAAATAATTGGGGCTTGGGGTAACTATTTCGGTGGGTTTGGCTCTTATATATGTGGGCTTTTTTTTGAAACTGTAAAAAAAGGATTGTTCCGCACGAGTGAATAACCACAAAAACGACGAAAAATGAAGAAGATTATCTTATTGTTTTTGCTTGCGGCAGTTGGCTTGGGTGCCAAGGGGCAGCACTTCGACTGGGTGAAACACTATCACGGATTGCGCGACGACGAATTCCGGTCCGGCATCGTGCGGATGGAGGCCGACAGCGAAGGCAACATCTATATGATGGGGCGTTTCACAGTGGATGCCAACATCGACGGCGAGTACTTCCTGCCTACGCAGTATCAGCAGGACAACAACAACCTCAGCCTCTTTGTGGCCAAGATGAATTCGGAGGGCGAGATGCTGTGGCACAAGGCTATCTACAAGCAGGAGTACCCCAACGAGGGACGGGTCTATCCCATCAGTATGCGCCTAGTGGGCGACACGGCGCTAATGGTGATGGCCAATTTCCAGATGCCCTTGAGTGACAACAATGGGCACCGCCTCTATTATCTTGATACAATGATTGTGGACAATGACGGCTACCCATTCCCTACCGACAGCTCTTCGTCGTGGTTTGCCACAGGCCTCATCACCCTTGACCCCGACGACGGCCATCTGCTTGAACACCATTTTCTGCAACGGGCTCTGATAGACACGGCGGGCAACGTGGTGCGAAGCAGACCTGGTCGCCCGTGGACCACAACAGCACTTGGCGCCGCAGACTTTGATGTAGACAGCCGTGGCAACATCTACCTGGTGCGCAGTGCCTACGACGAGGACGAAGTGTACTGCGACACCTGTGCCAACCATTGGCGTCCGGTCAGTCCCCTCGAAGGGAGCATCGGCGCCATACGTGTGCTTGTCGACGGCGTGCATACCATCGACTACACGCTGCCCTACGCCACGGGCCGCTGGAACCTGCAGCTGATGAAGTTCGACCCCCATTTCGACACCCTGCTCGATGCCACCTACGTCATCCGCGAGGCACCCAATATGCCCGACACCATCAGGTACGAAGAGAGCTATATGAGTGTCCGCTCGTTCAATATGCACGGCGACCGGCTCTGCATCTGCCTGGGCCTGTGCAAAGACCACGACGGGGCTCCCATCGAGCGCAGCAACAAGCTGGTTATCCACACCGCCCAACAGCACTTCCGCCTTGCACAGGACGCCCTGCTGACCTACGACACCGCTCTGATGCCGCAGCAGTTGGTGCAGATGGATTTTCTTTACGCCCGAACCGAAGGCATCCCTGAGGGTGATGTGTCATACGGCAGCATCCTGATGCTCAACACGGCCTTCGATGCCGACTCCAACTCGCTCTTCGTGCTGGGCCAAACCGAAACACGAAACTACGTGATTCCAAGATTTAATCCGCACGTAAGCTATCGCGGTGACAGCCTTGCGATGGCCAACACCTTCTTCTTCCTGCGCCTCAATCCCGACAACGGCGCACTGCTTTCCTATGGGACGGCTGAAAGCGGCTTTGGTTTTCATATGGTAGGCACACCCACCTATGACGGCTACATCAACATAACCGCCAAGGGCAACCGGGTCTTTGCAATGACCAAATACTCAAACAGCATATTCTTTGGCGACACAGCTTTCTATACGGCCAGTTACGGGGTCAATATGGGCGCCGTCACCGCAATGGGATTGGCGCAGTGGGACTATGCCGGGCATCAGGTGGCCTTCTACGATTTCCACGCTCCGAATTACCGTAACAAAACAGGCCCTGTGGTGCTGCACGACAGCTCGCTCTACTTCAGCGGTGTTGCCCTCGAAGGAGCCTCGTTTGGTGACATTGCGTTGCCGGGCTCCAACACCTTCATTGGACGTTATGTCGATAAGGAATTGCTGAGCCCTTACGTCTATGACAACCGCCACGCCGACCAGTACATCACGTGGAATGTTCACAGCGTGAACGACACCATCTACGTCGGCGCAATCAACCGCACAATGGGCCTTTCGGCCACCTCAAGCAGCGGTCTGCCGGTGGAATACCTCCTGTCGAACGACACGGTGGCACGCCTCATAAACGGTCCCCAGCTGTGGATTGCCGACAGCGGAACAGTTCGCATCTCTGC
>ODAI011678508.1_pt1 | contig 15754 bp, 16 predicted proteins | sample 1539321 | NCBI WGS metagenome assembly ODAI01 (sample SAMN02144231, study PRJEB22623) | gut metagenome | biome: sheep rumen | host: Ovis aries | place: New Zealand
AAGCTCGCTTGATGTCTTTGCCGAGTCGTGACGATAATTGGCGAAGCCAATTACACAAATAACACGAATTTTTCTAAAAACTAAAAACTAAGAACTGTATCTCTCACAGATTACACAGATTTACACAGATTTTTTCTAAAAACTAAAAACTAAAAACTAAAAACTGTACCTCCCACAGATTACACAGATTTACACGGATGATTTTTGGTCCAGCAGATACCGAGGATTTAGCAGAGAAGGAACTTAAATCATACTATCTCGTACGCCCTGCTGGGCTGCTTGCGCTCGAGGGCATCAAGGAGGAAGTCTTTGCCTGCAACGATACCATGAGAGCGCAGACAGGTGGCGACGGTATGGAGCGCCTGCTCGGGGGTGTTGTTCTCCTGACTGAGGTGGCAGAGCCATACATGGCGAAGCTGGGGTGTGGCGCTCTCAGCGAGGAGCTGGGCGGCGACGGTATTGTCGAGATGTCCCATATCGCCCTGGATGCGCGTCTTCAGACGATAGGGGTATCTGCCATGAAGCAGCATGTCGAGGTCGTAGTTGGCTTCAAGCACGAGGTAGTGGCTGCGCATGATGTGATGGCGGATGATGTCGGTGGGATGGCCGCAGTCGGTGACGATGGTGAAGACGGTGCCTGCAATCTCTATGGTGTAGCCCACATGACCTACGCAGTCATGGGGAATGGCGAAGCTGGTGATGCGGAAGTCGTCGACCTGGAAGGTGGCTCCCTCGTCGATGGTCTGGATGAGATTGCCTGGTATCTTACGATGGACATAGTGGTTATGGTAGATGCCCTGATGGGTGTCCTGGGTGGCATAGACGGGTACGAGCAGCTGCTGACAGAGCGACCCTACGGACTTGACATGGTCAGCATGGGCATGGGTGACGAGGATGGCTCGTATGTCGGTGAGGGGGATACCTCGGTCGTGGAATGCCTTCTTGATGGCGCGCATGCCGAGTCCGCAATCAATCATCAAGCATGAGTGATTGTCGCTGCTCAGGCAATAACAATTGCCACTGCTGCCGCTGCCTATGGAGAAGAAGGTCATGTTTTTAGTTTTTGGTTTTTAGTTTTTAGTTTGCTAAGAACTTCTCTAACTTCTTAATTTTAGAACGGTAATCCTACGGCGAAGTGGAAGGTGAAGTCCCTACCCCATCGCGGATGCAGGAGGGGATAGTGTTCTTTGTTGGTGGTGTGAACGGGGTTGACAGCACGCATTCCTCCGTCGAGACGCAGGATGAAGTAGTCGAGATTGAGACGTAAGCCGGCTCCATAGCCTACAGCGAGCTGCTCGAAGAAGGTGTTGAACTTGAACTCGCCTCCTGGCTGCTCGGCGTATGTGCGTAGCGTCCAGATGTTGCCGGCATCGACAAAGAGGGCACCATCAAACTTCCATATCAGATGGGTGCGCAGCTCGGCGTTGAGGTCGAGCTTCATGTCGCCTGTCTGGTTGATGAAGTCGATGCGTCCGTCGGTACCCTTGAACTTACCAGGACCGAGTTCTCTGACGCTCCATCCGCGCACGCTGTTGGCTCCGCCCGAGAAGTAGCGCTTCTCAAAGGGTAGCACGCGGCTGTTGCCGTAAGGATAGGCGATACCCATGCTGCCATGAAGGGCGAGCTGGGAGACATCGGAAACGGTAAGCAGACGGGTGTAGCTGACGTCGAACTTGGCATACTGGGCATAGGCGATGTCGAGGAAGGTGCTCTGTCCGGTGCTGTTCTTCTTGAAGTTGAAGATGCCGTTCATGGCGTGCAGGAAATTGCCTGAGGTCTCGATGTTGGCACGTATGACGTTGGAACGGTCATGGTAGGACACGCCGAAGCCTATCTTCGTGATGAGCAGGTCCTCGTAGTTGTAGCGTAGTATGGCATTGCGGTTGGACGTGTCGTCGATATAGTTGCTCTTGAAGGTGCTCGACATCCAGGGCATATAGACGTAGTTGAGGTCGAGCAGATCGAAGATGTATGATATGTTGCGACGGGCGTTGTTCCAACGATAGCGCCATGCGGTGGAGAAGACGCGGCGATGGAACTCAGGACGGTTTTGCAGGCTCCAGCTGACAGAGAGCTCGCTGGTGGCTCGGCTACGCTTCTTGAACTCCTTAGAGAGGAACGGGGCAACCATGCGAGGGAACTGCAGACGGGTCTCTACGCCATACTCCTCGTAGTCCTGGTTGTCGTAGCCCTCGAGGCCGCGGATGGCTTCGTAGGCGGCACGCAGCTGTACGGAGAAGAGCTCGGACCCTCGGAAGAGGTTACGGTTCTGATAGGTAAGCGAGGCTGCCGCACCAAGGTCGCCAGCGGTATTGGTACCTTCGGGCTGGAAGGATATGGTGTGGGTTTTGTAGTTGGACAAGAACAGGAAACAGTCCATCTGACGTATGCCGTCGTCAATGGTGTCGGGATATTCGTCGAAACGGATATTGGTGTACTTCACGGCTCCCAGACGACCGAAGTTGCTGTATGTGTTGCGCAACTTGGTGGAGCTGAAGAACTCGCCCTCCTCGAAGTCGGTGGCTTGCTCTAAGGTGCTACGGCGCAGATGAAGCCCAGTAGAGTCGGCACCCTCATAGAAGATTCGATGGATCTTATAGCGTGGATGACTCTCTTGGCTGCCGTCCTCGTTGATGCGGTAGGGGTTGAGATGGAGTGTGACGTCGACATTGCGCGAATTGCGCAGTGAGTCGGCGGTATAGGTGATGTAGTCCTTATGGAACAGGTAGTAGCCGTTGTCGTTGAGGATAGAGGTGAGGCGCTTGCGCTCGCTGTCGAGAAAGGCTACGGTGAACTGGCGCTTCTTGCTCGGCGCGACAGGACGGAGCGCATCATGGCTCTGGAGCACACGCAGCGCACTGGTATCACGGATGTCGTAAGAGAAATTGCCTATGTGGTAAGGTTCACCAGGATGGAGGGTGTAGGTGGCTCGAAGATGCTTGCCACGTGTGCGTGTCTTCAGGTCGACGGTGGCGTGCATGTAGCCTATGTTCTGCAGAGCCTGACGCAGGTCGTCGCAGGTGAGCTGTGCCTGCAGGGTATCGTAAATGACGGGCTCCTCGCCTATCTTCTGCAGGGTACGATTGATCCACTTGGTGGAGTCTCTGCCTGACATGGAATAGGCGGCGAGGGGTATCTTGAAGAACGAGAACCACTTGGAGTTGGCTTTCTGACGGATGTAAGGCTCCATGAGCGCCACATCGAGATGTCGGTTGTCAGACTTGATGACGACCTTCTCGAGCAGATATTGGTTGTCGGGTATAAACTTAGAGGTGCTACATCCTGTGAGTAGCACCGCTAAGAGTGATATAATAATAATGTGGTTCTTCATTATTAAGGAATTAAAGGAGTTAAAGAAATTAAAGGAGTTAAAGACGATAGACAGAATTATTGATTCCCTGTTTTTCGTAAAAAAAACATTCGTCATTAACTCCTTTAATTTCCCAAATAGACTCCTAATTCAGTCCGAACAGCTGAGCAAGTCCTCCCTCGAGTCCGCTGAAGCCCATGAAGGCGAGTGCCAGCAGACCGGCAGTGACGAGCACGATGCTGGTGCCTGCCATGCCCTTTGGTATCTTGACCATCGCCAACTGCTCACGCAGACCTGCGAAGAGCACCATGGCAAGGGCAAAGCCAATAGCCGTGGAGATGGCGTAGACAACACCCTGAAGGAGGTTGTAGTCCTTCTGGATGACGAGGATGGCAACACCGAGCACAGCACAGTTGGTGGTGATCAGCGGCAGGAAGATACCGAGAGCCTGATAGAGGGCTGGCGACACCTTCTTGAGGATGATCTCTACCATCTGGACGAGGGCTGCGATGACAAGGATGAACGACAGTGTCTGCAGGTAGCCCAGATTGAAGGGGTTGAGCAGATAGTGCTGGACGAGCCAGGTCACGATGGTGGCAAGGGTCATCACGAAGGCTACTGCTGCTCCCATACCCATGGACGTCTCTACCTTCTTGGAGACACCAAGGAACGGACATATACCAAGGAACTGCGAAAAGATGATGTTGTTAACAAATATCGCAGAGATAAATATCAATAAATATTCCATGATTCAAATGATGATTATTATGTTTTTCGTTATCGTCAGCATCATCGCTTAGGACTTCTTGACGAACTTATTGAACAGCGCGCTGAGGAAGCCAAGGGTGATGAAGGCTCCTGGAGGCAGCACGAACAAGAGAAGATTGGTGGTCTCGGGCAAGAGCACATAGCCGAAAGCCGAACCTGAGCCCAGAATCTCACGGACAAGACCGAGAGTGGTGAGCGACAGGGTGAAGCCGAGTCCGATACCGATACCGTCGAAGATGCTTGCCAGAGGGGTGTTCTTAGCAGCAAACGACTCGGCACGTCCGAGGATGATACAGTTGACCACGATGAGCGGGATGAAGATGCCCAACGCCTTGTTGATGCTGTCGGGGGCGTATGCCTCCATCACCATCTGAAGGATGGTCACGAACGTGGCGATGACCACGATGAACACAGGGATGCGCACCATGTCGGGGGTTATCTTCTTGATGCAAGAGATAACGAAATTGGTACAGATAAGCACTGCCATCGTTGCCAGACCCATCGACATGCCATTGATGGCAGAAGTGGTGGTGGCAAGCGTAGGACACATACCAAGGAGAAGTACGAAGGTAGGGTTCTCCTTGATGATACCATTTACTAATGTCTTAATATTACTCATTGTCTACGTCCTCCTTATCTTTTGCTTGGGCTGTAGCACCGGTGTTGCCATCGGTGGCTGCCTTAGAATAAACTTCATATGCCTGATTGACGGCCTTCAGGAAGGCACGTGAGGTGATAGTCGAGGCGGTGATGGCGTCGACCTCTCCCCCATCCTTGCTCACTGTGAGCGGCTTCTCCTTCGGACTCTTGCCAACGATATTGCCTGGCTGGTCCTTCTGGAACCACACGTCAGCCTTTGCACCAAGACCTGGGGTCTCGGCATGCTTGAGGAGTGTGTAGCCGAGGATCTCGCCCTCGTCGTCGAAGCCTACAAGTATCTTCAGGTCGCCGCCAAAGCCCATCGTGGTGCTCTCAACGGCTGCTCCGAGCGACTTGCCAGAGTTGTCGCTGACCTTATGGATGACGAACTCGAAGTCCTTGCCATCAAAGGTCTGGCTGACGGTCTTAGGCTCGGCAACGGTAATCTTGTCGGTACCCATCACCTCCTTGATGCCGTTGTTGAGTGTCTGAGTAGCCTTCTCAGCCTTTGGTCCCTCAGTGATGTGATTGACAAACGCCAATGCCACACCGGTCACGAGTGCTACGCCTACGAGCACACAGACCATATTTGTCAATGATGATTTCAGTTTTTCCATTTCTTTCTGTCCTCCTTATTTTTTAGCCGGAACCTCGCCGAAGCGCTTGGGCTTGATATACATATTAATAAGAGGTGTGAACGCATTCATGATGAGAATGGCGAACGACATACCCTCGGGATAGCTACCCCAGTTACGGATGACGATGGTGAGGAAACCGATGGCGACACCATAGATAATCTGTCCCTTATGGGTCATTGGCGAGGTGACATAGTCGGTTGCCATGAAGATGGCACCGAGCATGAGTCCACCAGTCAGGATCTCCTGCAGAGGGTTGGCATAGATGGGGTTAGCGAGGTGCAGGATGCCGCTGAAGACAAACACTGTGCAGATGATAGACACGGGGATGTGCCATGTGATGATCTTCTTCCAGAGCATGTAGCAGAGACCGAGCAGAAGGGCTAAGGCGCAGACCTCACCCAGCGTACCTGCTCCGAAACCATTGCCGGCATTTCCGAGCAACAGGTCGACAGAACTTGGCAGCTTGTTGAGCAGTGAGGCATCACCGTCCTTGATGGCTTGCTTCATGATAGCCAGCGGAGTGGCACCCGTGGTAGCGTCGGCATAGCTGGCGAGCTGACCTGCCACCGGCCATGAGGTCATCTGTGCAGGGAATGACACCAAGAGGAAGCAACGACCCACAAGTGCGGGGTTGAACGGGTTGTTGCCAAGTCCGCCGAACGACATCTTGCCGACACCGATGGCTACCAGCGCACCGATGATGATGATCCATAACGGAAGGTTGGATGGCAGGTTCATGCCCAGGAGCAGACCTGTCACTATGGCTGAGCCATCGAGCAGGGACGGCTCACGCTTCATCAAACATTTGCATATTGCCCACTCAAAGAACATGCAGGCAGCCACACTGGTGAGACATACCACTACGGAGCCGAGTCCGAAATAGTAGAACGACACGAGCAGGGCAGGAAGCAGGGCGATGACTACGCCATACATATTCCTTTCAACGCTGTCTGTTCCGTGTGCGTGTGGCGAAAGAGAAACTATTAACTTTCCCATGATTATTATTTACAATTTACTAATTTACAATTTACTATTTACTTCTTTGCGTTACGCTCACGGATGATTCCCATCACTGCAGCCTTACCCATAGCGATGTTGTCGAGCAACGGACGATGGGCAGGACATGTGAACTGACAAGAGCCACAGGCGATACAAGAAACGATCTCCTCGTTCTCGGCACGCTCCCACTCCTGCATCACTGAGAGCTGAGCAAGCAGGTAGGGCTCAAGTCCCATAGGACAAGCTCCGACACACTTAGCACAACGGATACAGGGCTGGGCTGGCTTGCGACGAGCATCGTCCTCAGTGAGGACAGTTATGGAGTTGGTACCTTTGCAGACGGGAGTGTCGAGGCTCGATACGGCCTTACCCATCATTGGTCCACCTGCCAACACCTTGTTGTCGCCCTCAGGCAGACCACCACAGGCATCGATCATGTCCTTGAAGGTGGTACCCATACGCACGAGGAAGTTGCCTGGGTTCTTCACTTGCTTACCTGTAACGGTGGTATAGCGCTCGAACAAAGGTTTGCGCTTCATCACAGCCTCATAGACTGCGTATGCGGTACCTACGTTCTGTACGATAGCACCCACATTGACAGGGATTGCCGGCGGTGCGGGCACCTGACGGTTGATGACAGCATCAACCAACTGCTTCTCACCACCTTGTGGATACTTCTTTGCCAATGGTACAATCTCTACACGTGGGTCATTGGCAGTCTTCTGCTGGAAGAGTTCGATGGCAGCGGGCTTGTTATCCTCGATACCGATATAGCCCTTCTCCACCTTGGCTGCCTTCATCAGCAGGTCGAGACCTACGAGGATCTGGTCAGCCTTCTCCATCATCAGTCGATAGTCGGCTGTGATATACGGCTCACACTCAACGCCGTTGATGATGACACACTCAGCCTTAGCCGTTGGCGGAGGACAGAGTTTGATGAAGGTGGGGAATCCTGCACCTCCCATACCTGTGACACCAGCCACCTTGATACGCTCGACAATCTCCTCGGGAGTGAGTTCAGGATGGTCGGCAAGGGTTTCGAGTTTGTCGGAGCGGTCGATTGTCTCTTCCCACTCGTCGCCCTCTACGCTGACGATGATCACTGGCTTACGATAGCCAGTAGCGTCAAACGAAGTGTCTATCTTTAATACTGTACCCGAAACGGAGCTGTAGATTGGTGCACTGACAAATCCTCCTGCCTCAGCGAGGAGAGTTCCTACCTTCACCTTGTCACCCTTGGCTACTACTGGCTTTGCCGGAGCACCAATGTGCTGGCTCAGTGGAAAGATGGCCTGCTTGGGCAGCGCAGCTACTTTTGTGGGCACCTCATGGGTCAGCTTGTTCTCATCGGGGTGGACACCACCTATCTTGAATGTTCTTATCTTCATGCCTTTGCCTCCTCTTCTTTAATTGTTGTTGTTTCTGCCTTAGGAGCCTCTACCTTTGGTGCTTCTACCTTTGGTGCCTCAGCCTTTGGAGCTTCTGCCTTTGGTGCTTCTGCCTTTGGAGCCTCTGCCTTTGGTGCTTCTGCCTTTGGCTTGCGTGGTGGGAAGTTGACGTCGATAATAGCATGTGTAGGACATGCCTCTACGCACTTACGACACAGGCGACACTTATTGAAGTCGATATAGCTGAGATTGTTCTCGATGGTGATAGCCTCGAACTTACATTCTTTCTGGCACTTACCACAACCGATACAAGCAACGGCACATCCTTTCTTGGCAACAGCGCCCTTCTCCTTATTGACACACGACACATAGACGCGGCGGTTCTTCACTCCCTTCTTGCGAAGTTCGATAACGTGGCGAGGACATGCCTTGACACATGCACCACAAGCAACGCACTTGTCGTCGTCAACCTCAGGCAGACCAGTCTCCTCATTCATGTGGATAGCGTCAAACTTACATGCGGCAACACAGTCGCCACAACCCAGACAGCCAAAGCCACATGCCGTCTCGCCTGCTCCGGTAGAGTTCATAGCATAGCAGGTGCGCAGACCACTATACTCAGTAATGCGAGGACGATTCTCACACGAGCCGTTACATCTCACCACAGCCACCTTGGGCTCAGCATTCGCAACAGCCATACCTAAGAGGTCAGCCACCTGACCCATCACATCCTGTCCGCCTACGGGACAAAGCAGCCCTTCGATAGAACCATTGTCGCACGCCTTAACCAATGCACCAGCGAGACCCGCACAACCGGCGAAGCCACAACCACCACAATTGGCTCCAGGCAGAACCTCAAGTACCTGACCGATACGAGGATCTTCCTGAACGGCAAACTTCTTAGAAGCAGCGTAGAGGACTACTGCCGCTACGAGTGCGATGGCTCCAAGAACGATGACCGCATAAAAAATAAAATCCATAATTGTTTGTGTTAATTTTTATATTTTGTTTCTGTTATTGCTCAACTCCTTACTACTCAACTCCTGACTTCCTCATCTCCTATCGTCTTTAACTCCTTTAACTCCTTTAACTCCTTATTACTCTATGACAAACGAGAACTTGCCTCTCAGCTTGTCGCGCATTAGCCAGATGACAAGGTAGCAAGGCACGAGACTTGCCAGTCCTGAAAGGGAAGCGAGGGCCTCATTACCAGTAAACTGCAACACAAGAACGAGAGTGGCAACCATAACGGCAAAAGGAAGGACGAAACCTACCATCACCGCCTTCATACCAGTACTGAGCGATGTCGACACGACGACATTGTCACCTACGTGACGACCGTCGGCGGCATGAGTATCAAAGACCTCCACCACCTTCTCCTTCTGCTCGGAAGCACTGCAATGAGAAGCCAGCTTGCATGCCGAACATGCCGAAGTCTGCATGATTTTCACCCTCACGCAGTCCTCAGTTATAGCCTCAATGACACCAGCATGTCGTATCTTGTTGCTCATGATGTGTTTCAGACGGGGTGTTCTGAAAGTAGCTTGTTTCTTTTAAGTCTCCATTTAAGACTGTGCAAAGATACGAAATAATTCGTAATATGTATACCTATTGAATAATTATTTTCAAAAAAAATTGCAATAGCTTTTGCAAGTCTGCAATCTTTTGTCTACTTTTGCATTCGTCAATAGGACGACAGACAACAAAACAACACCATGAAAGCTAACGAACAAACCATCCAGACAATCACTCGCTTCATCAAGAAGATAGCAGAGAAATTCCCATCTGACCAAGAGGCGACGCTCTTTACTGACATCCACATCCGTGTGACTCAAGAGAGTGGCGACCTCATGGCGTACGACGACAATGATGAGGAGATAACCAGATGTGTCGTAGAGGAATGGATAGACAACAAGGACGATAATTTCTACAAGGACATCACGGGTATACTGCGCCAGAACCTCTCGGCAAACAAGGAGATATGCGACAACCTGAACATCATGAAGCCGTATAGTTTTGTGCTGGAGGATGACGATAAGGAGAACATCGCTGAGCTATATGTTGCCGACGACGACACCATAATCATCGGTGGCGACCTGATGGAAGGACTGGACGAGGACCTCGACGCTTTCTTTAAGAAGCTGTTGGAGGAGTGACTTTCGAGGAGATGAGGAGGTGAGGAGGTGAGTAATAAGGAGGTGAGTAATAAGGAGTTAAAGGAGTTAAAGGAGTTAAAGGAGTTAAAGACGATAGGAGATGAGTATAAACTACACAACTACTTAATACACAACTACACAACTACTTAATACACAACTACACAACTACACAACTACACAAAGAAAAAACTGAAACTCTTAAAGTTTCAGTTTTTTCTTTGCTCCCTCACTCTCGTTACCTACCCTATCGAGCGATGTGACGACGTAAGTATATTTTTGTTTCCCATCCTGATAAGGCAGATTCAGAAAGGTGTTGCTGGTGATAGCAACGATATGGTTTGGATTGTCGAGATTGATTTTCTCATTCTTTGCGAACCGATAGACGACGTATTTGTTTACCTGATCGCCCCAGTGTTTTGCCTTTGGCGACTGCCAGAAGAGTACGAGTCCGTCGCTCGTCCATACGGGTTTCACCTTTCTCGGCTTCTTCGGGTCTTTATTGTCAAGGAAAGTCATCTTTGGCTGGAGGGCTGGCGTACGCCAATAATGATTGCGAAGCATCGTACCGTAGTTGCCTACATTGTCGACCGTTGTCTTTGCATACCACAACACTGTACCCTTGACGTTAGGCAGCTGATCATGAAGCTTTCGTTTGGCAGCCATCTGATGGTTATTGGGATTGTCGGGATCGGCATGGTTCACCGTTCTCTCCACATCCTCGCCGATATACAACGGACGATTGGCTGAGTGGTTGTTCCACCAGATGATGAGTTCCTTGTAGTCAGCCGCCTTGTGACCTATCTCCCAGTATAGCTGTGGGACGATATAGTCACACCATCCATTGTTCACCCATTTTAGCACGTCGGCATATAGGTCATCATAGTTCTGCAGTCCGTTGGTACGACTGCCGTTCTTCGGGTCCGACTTAGCATTGCGGTAGATGCCGAATGGTGAGACACCGAACTTAACCCAAGGCTTTACCTTATGGACGGTCTCGCCCAGCTGCTTGATGAACATATCTACGTTATAACGGCGCCAGTCGTTGATATTCTTGAATCCGTTGTTATACAACTGGAACTCACGACTATCGGGAATAGCCACGCCTGCTACGGGATAGGGGTAGAAATAGTCATCGATATGGAGTCCGTCTACGTCATAGCGTCCCACAATGTCGGCTGCCACCTCGCAGATATAATCGCTATTCTCCTTGAGTCCAGGATTCAGGATGAAGAGTCCGTCGTAGGAGAACACCCTCTCGGGATGGGTCACAGCGATATGGTTATTTGCCAACGACGTGGTGACCTTGGTCTTTGCCCTATAGGGGTTGATCCACGCATGAAGCTCCATACCACGCTTATGACACTCGTCAATCATCCACTGCAGCGGGTCCCAATATGGGCTTGGCGCCACTCCTTGCTGACCAGACAGGAACTTGCTCCACGGTTCAATCTTACTCTCATACAATGCGTCACACTCGGGACGCACCTGGAAGATGATGGCGTTCACTCCGTCTTTCTGCAACTCGTCGAGCTGATAGCTCAGAGTCTGCTGCATCTTCTTGGTACCTATGCCCTGAAACTGTCCGTTGACACACTGTATCCATGCTCCACGAAACTCACGCTTGGGAGCCTGAGCCATTGTCGACGAAAGGATGGCTGACAAAAAAAATAAGATTACAAGGGTGTGTTTAGCAAATAGAAGGTTCTTAAATAATTGGTACATAATATGGATATATTTCCTTGATTACTAACGACATGTACTTAACGTGCGTATAGATAAGATTAGCGTTATTTATTTTTAAGTCGTTTGAATGTACGCTTCTGAAACTTTTCCTCAGCAACCAAGATTTGATACACCTTTGTAGCTGGCAACACCTTGAAGAATTTCTGGTGGTATGTACGTTCGATCTCTCTCATCTGTACCTCGAGGTTGTCACGCTGGACGATAGCCGAGCGACATGCCGACTCGCTGGTAGGGTTCTGCTTGCGTATTGCCCTGGTTTTCTTATGAAGGGCACGCTGCTTGTCACGCATCTCGTCGTATAGCGGGAAGAATTTCTTCTCCTCGGCAGGAGTCAGCTGGGCTTCAGCTACGATATAACGATGAAGTTCGGCACGAAACTTCTCTGGGTCGAACTTATGTTGTGCCGACACGCTGAGGGCACAAACGATAAAACATAAGAGTGATATTGCAATTCTTTTCATACAAAATATTAGTATTCTGACATATAGGCATATAGGTCTGTCTCGTCGAGCATCATATAGTCGGCTGCCTGGTCGATGGCATCGCCACCACCCTGCGCCTTTGCTACGGAAGGAGCACTCGCAGCACCGCCATCCACGGGCTGGTTCTCATGGAGATATGCGCCAGCCATCACCGCCACCGCAGCTACGCATGCTGCTGCCGATATGACAGTACGCCATACCGAGCGCCTTCTCATCGTGACGACATTGGCAGGAGAGTCATCTTCTGCCGCCTCTGCCCTCACCTGCTCCATCATCTGTTTATGGAACTGGGCAAAATAGTCATTGGGAACACTAAAATGTCGCTCCCTACCAAAGTTTTCAACCAGAAAATTGTCTTCTTGTATAGTCATGGTTTTTTCCTTTTTACTATATAGACGACCAGCTTGCCGAAACGTTTAATTTATTTTAATTTTTTCTCTTACTCCTTACTCCTCACCTCCTCAACTCCTCACCTCCTCAACTCCTTACTCCTCAACTCCTTACTCCTCAACTCCTCAACTCCTTATTACTCACCTCCTTACTCATCAACTCCTCACCTTCACATACTCCGTCACTTTCTGCATGGCGATATGGTAGGAAGCCTTCAGGGCGCCCTCGGAGGTTCCGAGCAGTTCGCTTATCTCGGAATATTTCATCTCGTCGAAGTATCTCAGTGTGAATACGGTGCGCTGTACATCGGGAAGTGAGGCGATGGCCTCATGCAGCAGGGCGTGGGCATAGTCGCCATCGAAGTATTCGTCTGCCATCAGCTGATTGGCGATACCGTTGGGCACATCTGCGCTCATCTCGTTCTGTACCTTCCTCTTTCTGAGGAAGTCGAGCGACTCATTGATGGCTATGCGGAAGAGCCATGTCGACATCTTCGACTTGCCCTGAAACTCGTCGATGTTTTTCCACGCCTTCATGAATGTGTTCTGAAGGACGTCGTTGGCATCCTCATGAGTTAACACTATACTACGAATCTTCCAGTATAACTGCTCGCTATACTGGAAGACTATATCTGAGAAAGCCTTTTCTTTGCTTTCCACCTTTCAGAATTATTTAATAGAGATTTTTCTCACTACCTTGCCTACCTTCACAATGTAGCATCCCTTCGGCAGATTCAAGTCGAATCGCTTGTCCTGACCCTCCACCTTGATTGCCATCACCTTCACTCCGGCAATGTTGTACACCTCGAGAGTCTGACCGTTGGCGCCACTGACGTGAATGGTTGATGTGGTCACACTAATGGTTGTAGCCTGAAAGTCCTGATCGATAATCTCTACTGACGATCTGGCATTGCCCTGCAGGGTGACCATTGCAAAGAGCATTGAGAATATAAATGTAACTATTCTATTCATAGGCATATTACACATTCCTTTGCAAAGATACTGCTTAAAAAGCAAATGCTGCAAGAAATCCTATAGGAACCTGCAGCATTTTAATATTATTTAACAACAAGAGTACAATATACCCTTATCATACATTCCACTAAGCCTGCCCTTCATTAGGAGGATGGCGGGGACTATCGCTCTTACTGGTGCTGGTCGCGAAGCAGGTCGTTGACAGTCTTCACGGGGTTGAAGGTAGCCAGCGGAACCTCAACAAAGATGGTGTTCCAGTCGCTCATCGCTCCGTTCCACAGTCCTGGCAGCTCGAGAGCCTTGAGCTCCTTGCCGCTCTTCGACTTTGAGGATATAAATCCTGTGGTCTTATCTACGAAGTCGGGCAGGTTGAAGGCGTTGCCCTTATAGTCCTTCACGGCACAAACGAGGTCAACGGGATTGAAGTGTGTTCCCTCGGTAAACATGCGTTTGTACTCCTCGTTGGTCTTGTCTATCTGTGACGACTCAAGGATTTGCAGACTCACGGTGCCATCCTGGTTGTATGTGAGGAACGGTCCGCCGCCAGGCTCACCCACATTCTTCACCATACCGCATACACGCATCGGACGGTTCAGCTTCTCACGCAGGTAGATGACGAGGTCGGCATCCTCGAGTTCCTTAATGTCCAACTTACGGCAGCAGAGGTCGCGCTGTACAAAGCGGATAATCTCCTCGAGGTCGCTGTGGTTGTATTCCCCACTATCCAGCAGACGCAGATAGTCGAACGCCTGCTTCTGCAGGGTCACGAGCACGCCGGCGATGAGTTGTTTGTAGGTCACGGTCTCGTCCTTCAGGCGGTCGGGCACCACATTATCTATATTCTTGATGAACACCACGTCGGCATCTATCTCGTTCAGGTTCTCTATCAGCGCACCATGTCCGCCTGGGCGGAACAGCATCGTACCGTCATCATTACGGAACGGCGTGTTGTCAGCATTGGCTGCCACCGTGTCGGTGCTTGGCTTCTGCTCCGAGAAGGAGATGTTATACTTCACTCCGAACTTCTCTTCATACTTGCTTGCCTTCTCTGCCACCTTTGCCTTGAACAGCTCCAGATGGTCGTGGCTAACCGTAAAGTGCACGTTGGCCTCGCCGTTGCTCGACGCATAGAGAGCAGCCTCAACGAGATGTTCCTCCATTGGAGTGCGAGGACCGTCCTCATAGTTATGGAACAGGAGCAGACCCTTTGGCAGCTGACCATAGTTCAGTCCCTCTGGCTTCAGCATATTGGCAACGACAGCCTTGTAGTTACCCTCGGCTATGAGTTGCATTATCTTCTTACCCTCGTTCTCCTTGCACTTGTCGCAGAGCGCCTCACGGAAGGCAAACTTCTTGATATTCTCGAAGAAATTCTTCTCGAAATCCGTTGTCGGAACATCATAGTCAGCATCTAAGAATGCAAACATGTCCTTGAACATACGGCTGGCAGCACCACTGGCAGGCACGAACTTCACTATCTTCTTGCCCTCAGCCTTGTAGTCGTTCCACGCCTTGACATACTGTTCGCGCTCTTCGTCGGTAGGAGCGATGATGCCCTTGCCGATACCTGCGGCAGCCTCGAGCTTCAGGAATGGGAACCCAGTCTTAAACGACTCCAACTGACCATTGAGTTTCTCCTCAGAAATACCTTTCTCTTTGATTTGTTTCAGATCTTGTTGTGATAGCATGTTATTTAAGTTTTAAGTTTTTAGTTCAATCATATAATGTCGCAAAGATACTATTTTATTTTAACTCCCGAAACTTTTCCATTGTTTTTTGCTATCATTAACACGCCACGAATATCCAACCACAAACCCGAACCCCTCCCATCTCCTTCACACTCCTATCGTTTCTATAAACAAAAAGGGCCGTTTAGAAACAAAAAAGAGCCGTTTTAGAAACAAAAATGGGCCGCTCAACGCTGAGCAACCAGCCTTTATCAATGGCTCATTGTCGGGAACAAAGGTACACAGAATATATGAGATTACAAACTTTGGGAGGATTTTTCGCTAACTCTTCTTTAGTCTTATGATTTTGTGCTACCTTTGCACACATAATTTATAATGAGACTATTCTATGGCAAAGAAGAATGAGATTATTGTTAAAGATGTTGCTATCAAGACTATTTCAAAAGATGGTATAGATTACATTAGCATCACAGACATCGCCAGGCAGAAAAACACCACAGACCCCAACGGAGTTATAGCGAACTGGATGCGTAACCGCAATACCGTGGAATTTCTTGGTATATGGGAGACTCTTCACAA
>ODAI012462856.1_pt1 | contig 15754 bp, 6 predicted proteins | sample 1539321 | NCBI WGS metagenome assembly ODAI01 (sample SAMN02144231, study PRJEB22623) | gut metagenome | biome: sheep rumen | host: Ovis aries | place: New Zealand
CTGTTGCAACACCGTTTACAACTTTTATATTGTCGTATTTTTTGCCTTGAACTTCAACTACAACATAACCTGTAGCATCGGACGGTAGGTTAATCTTAACGGTTGCGGATTTGCCGGATGTTATTTTGCTTGGTGCGGAAACTGTTGCTTTAGGAATTATTTTTGCAACTTCAACTATTTGTGAAGATGTGTATCCTGAGTAATTTCCATCACCGGAATAGATTACAGTAATGTTGTGTTTTCCAGCGGACAATCTTGAAAGCGGAATGTTTGCAACACCATTTACAAGGGTGGCATTAACAGAAGTGCCGTCAACTATGACAGTCAAAGTACCGGTAGCGTTGCTAGGTAACTTAATGCCGACAACATTATTGCCTGTGCTTAATGAATTGATACCGGATATTGCAGTTTCATCCACCATTTCAACATACTTGACTGTGAATGTTTTATTTGCACTGCTTCCAGCATATTTGCCGTCCCCAGAGTATGTGACAAATACATTATAAGTGCCGTTAACCAAATTACTTACCTTATATGTTTCACCGACACCAAGAGTTACCGGATCCAATCCGATATTAGAAAATGTCAAGTTACCGGTTGCTCCAGCAGGCAAATTGCCCACACTAATACTTGCAACTTGGCCCAACTCAATATCATCAACATTAACAGTGATACTGGTTTCGATTTTTTCAACAACAACAGTTACAGTAGTCTGATTACCGTTGAACTTATCATCACCAGAATAGACAACATCAAAAGTGTAAGTGCCGTTGGATAATCCCGGAATTGTGACTGTTGCAGAACCTCCATCAACAAATCCAGGATATTGTCCATCAACTAAGACAGTACCAGTCGCATTAGAATCAACATGAACAATAACTTCAACATCATCGTCCACTTTTACCGGATTGGCAGAAGCAGAAATAGTAGTGATCAATTTGTTAACTGTTAATGTGGTTGAATTGGATGTTGCCTTGAACTGACCATAACCTGCATAATCCACATTGATAGTGTAAATCTCATTTGCCTTAACGTTAGGTATGATTACGGTTGCAGTACCGTTGATGAGAGTTTTGACTTCAGGTACAGTATTGATTGTCACTGTAACGTTGTCGTTTATTTCCTCATTCATTTTAATTGTGATTATAATATCCTCACCAGGAACAACAGCTGAATTTAAAATGTTCAAGAACGGAAGAATCATTTCTCTAACGGAAATTGTAACATTCTTTTCACAAGGGTTGTAATTGTCATCCCCTGAATAAGTGACAAAGATAGTGTAATCGTTTGCTTGACTCAAACCTAAAAATTGTGTTTCAGCAGTCATACCAGATACCGGAACAATATCCTCACTGGTTTCAAGTCTGAAAGTCACATTACCTGTAGTTGAATTGGATAAAACCGCTTTAATGATGATATCATCATTGACAAAAACAGTCAGATTAGTAATCAGAGCCATAGTCTGATCAGCTTTAAATATTTTAAATGCCTGTTGGGCAGATGAACTGCCATACTTGTCATTACCTGCATAAGTAACATTCACATACCAATCACCTGCAGGCAAGTTTTCAAATGATGCGCTGGCAAAGCCTGCTGCGACATTAACATCTTTTGAATCGATGACATCCCCTGTGGAATTAATAATTCTAAAAGTGACATTTTCATTTGAAATATCATCTTTCAAAGTAGCATTAACGTTAAATACACCACCATAAGTAATGTTAGTATAATTTAAAGTTATTTCGGACAATTCTTTAACTTTCAAATAAGCATCAGAGCCATTTATATCCCCAATGTTGCTGCACACAAATTCAACTGGAACTACACCCATGCTATCAGGAGTATATTGTAATGTATAAAGGCCAGTGGTTGAACTAAATGATGGTTTCTTACCAAAGACTTTTAAATCAGGTGAATAAATACGATTGTTCTTATCATCGACTAACTCTAAAACAACATTACTTTTTTCACCCACATATAAGGATTCATTATTCAAAACATGCAAGTAAGCTTTTGAAATAAGATTTGCACCATTTAAACCAATTGCATAATAAGAATCAACAGAGTTATTTTCTAAATAAATGTCTATACTACCCACTCCATCATCTATGTCGAAATTTAAAGTAGCGCCATTAACATCAATATTTTTAAAATTAGAATCAGTAATATTAATTAAACCAGAAACTGCTTCCCCTGCCTCCCATCTAAATAACTTCTCTAAGTCACAATTACTGAAATTACAATTAATTAATGATAAATCATCAATTTCTAGTAATGTAAAAAGAACATTCATATCATTATCTGGATCATCAGAATCTCTAAACATGTTTTCAAAAGAACAATTAATAAATTCAAATCCTGTCCCTGCCATTAAATAAAGAACAGGAGCATGATAAAGATTATTAAAAGTACAATTTAAAAATTTAACATTTTGACTGCTGTCAATGTTGATTAAACCAGCACCAGCCATGTTCTCAAAAACACAATTCTCAAATAGAATATTATTTGAGTTAGAAAACCAAAGCATAGAATCTCTTTCATTTTCAACATATGTAAACTTTATATTCTTAACTGCGAAATTACTACAGTCAACCATGTTAACACTCATAGCCCCAGTAGTAAATGTTAAAGTACTAAGAGTGCCATCATTTGATTTTAATAAAATATTTTCGCCAGTTATATCAAAATTATCAGTAATGCCATATTCACCATCGAAAATATAGATAGTATTGTCATCTGGGAAAGTTGTGCTGTCTATATCACCAACAACATCAACTTCATTGCATTCACTCCAATCTATATCATTATAACTGTTTAATGATTCATCAACATTGGATTGTCCTAAATTTTCATTATTGTCTGAAGTGAGGTTATCATCATTTACGCCTGCAACTCCATTTTCATTTCCTGAAACTGAACTTAACCCATCACCTGAATCAACTTCAGTCACTTCATCAATTGCAATATCTTGCGAAACTGCAACAGTACCATCATTGCCTTCATTTGCACTAGCTACACTTAAACAACAGAATAGCAGCATAATTAAAGCACAAATTATAAAAATTTTCTTCGATTTCTTCATAAAATCACTCTTTTTTTATCATAATATTAATAAATAAACATCATCATTTTTTAATCTTCACTGTCTTTTTATCACTCACTTTGCCGTAAGTAGCACTATATGTGAGCTTTTTACCCACTTTAAGTTTTTTAAGCACTGATTTTTTAATTGTTATTTTAGCAACACCTTTAGCGGTGGTTTTTGCTGTTCCTATTTTTTTGCCGTTGAATTTGAAAGTAACTTTTAGGCCTTTTTTGGTTTTACCGTCGATTTTTACGGTGGACTGTAAAACCAATTTTTTGGCGGATTTTTTAACTTTGACCTTTTTAAGGGTTACGGTCACTTTAGGATCTACAACTTTTAGTTTAACTGAACCGCTTATGGATGCATATTTGCCATTTCCTTTGTATGTGTATTTTAACACCGGATTTCCTGCTTTTAATCCTGCAATGTTGACAGCTGCAACACCGTTTACAACTTTTATATTGTCGTATTTTTTGCCTTGAACTTCAATTAAAACATGACCTGTAGCATCGGACGGCAGGTTAATCTTAATAGTGCTTGACTTACCTGCAGTGACTTTGCTTGGGTGGGAAAGTGTCATTTTAGGAGTTAATTTTGCAACCTCAACAATTTGAGAAGTACAGTATCCTGCATATCTCGCATCACCCGAATAGATTAGTGTAATGTTGTGTTTTCCACCATCCCAACCTGAAACTGGAATGCTTGCACTTCCATTAACCACACCAACCCTAACCGGATTACCATCAACAACAACGGTGAAGAAACCTTCTGCATCAACTGGCAAACTAATGCCAATAATGTTGCCTGCAGTAGTTAAATCGGTAATACCGGATACAGTAGTTTCATTGCTGCAATCGATTTTGACCGAAAATGTCACGGTGGTCTGATTGCCATTGAACCTGCCATCACCATAGTAAACAACGCTATAAGTATAATTGCCAATACCTAAACCTGGAATGCGAACAAAAGCACTGCCTTTTTTAATAACGACAGAATACTTGTTGCCAACGGAAATAATTCCTGTGGCATTCAAATCAACATTGATGGTGATTTCAGCAGCTTCACCCAGTTTTACTGGTTTGACTGAAGTGGAAATGTTGGTATCTAACTTATAAACTTTAAATGTTGTGGAATTGGAGGCATCTTTAAATTTACCTTTGCCCTCATAGTTTACGCTGATTGTGTAAATCTCATTTACACTGACTTTTGGTAAAACAACAGTTGTTGTTCCATTGACAAGAGTCATATTTTCAGATTTGCCATTAACAGTTACGGTGACATTGTCATTGATTTCTTCATCCATTTTAATGGTGACTATTACATCTTCACTGGCGATTGGAGGAGAATATGATAAGTTTAAAGATGAATTCACTTTATTTTTGATTGTTAAACTGGTTTCAACAGGATTGTAATTATTATCACCATAATAGTTGACAAAGACCATATAATTGCCTTCTTGAGTTAACCCATTAAACTTTGTTTTGGCAACACCATCAACTACAGCTACATTTCGATTAATGCCATTAAATGCAAAATTCACATACCCATTTGCATCAGCAGGTAAAACCGCCTGAACGTTAATTTTATCCCCAATACTGACAAATTTCTCTGCAATCAGCTGAATATCCGGATTGGCTTTATCTACAACAAACGTATGAATTATTTTTGACGGTCCAAACTCATCATTCCCTCCAAAAGTAATTTTTAAATCATAATTTCCTGTAGCGAGATTTTCAAATGATGCATCTGAAACATTGCCCTTGAACGAATGTGTTATATTTTTGATAATTTTTCCATTACTCATCACTAGATATGTCAAATTGCCGGATTCAACATCAGGCAAATCTACATGCACTGTGACATTTTCACCATAAACTCCATTTATTTCATCCAAAATGAAATTTATGGCAGGTTTGACTAATAAACTGCCTTGAGTAACGGTACACATTTCAGAATCTATATGGGAAAATTCATCACCACGAATAATAGTTTTGTAATTTACATCAATATCAAGTAAACTAGTATAATTTGGAACTGTATACTCTGCATAATAAATGCCGTCGATAAATTTTGTAGGACATACTGTATTATTGACAATTAATTTCAGATTAGAAATTTTAATTGCATTGCCCATTCCATCAACTAGAACTGCAGTTATATTGATCTTGTCTTCGGGAACAACAACAGTCCTGTTGTTTAAAACATTAAGATATGTAACTGAATGCAATTCAGTAGGCAACTCTTTTTGGTTAAGAGTCATAAAACTACCAAAAAATAATGAAGACACTGCAAATTCGATAGCGTAATTTGATTCAACAATATTATTGTCAAAAGCCATTCCATCGGAAGTAATTCTTTCAACATAAACGGCAGGAAGATTAATCTTAGCATCATTAAACATACAATTAGATATATTGATTAACCCAGCAGGTTCAGATGAACCATGAAAACCAGGATTATTTCCTCCTAAAGAAGTAATAAATATATCGAATTTATCAAATGAATTATTTATAAACTTACATTCATCTATATTCCAACCATAAGCCGCACCGATGAATAATATACAATTTTTAAGAGCATTATTCTCAAAGGTACAATCAACAATATTAGATCCAATCCCCCTTGGATTACTTCTATAATAACTCCATTCCCAATCACCATCAACAGGTGCATAAAGGATTGTTGTTAAGTTATTATTTAAAAAATTACAACACTCTATTGAAAAGCCCTCCATAAAATTACTGTTTATAAGGTCTCCTCCAGTACAGTTAACAAAGGTACATTCTTCAAAGGATAGTTTTGATGTTTTAATATTATTTGTACTTGAAACATAAAGGAATCCCTTTTTATGGATAGTATTCATTACAATTATATATTTAAACTTAACATTAACCACTTCATTTAATTTGAATAAATAATCCAAACTAGCATTTCCCCCAGTTATGAAAACTTCATCAGGATTATCGGCCTGAATCGTAATATTCTGTTTTGAAGAAATAGATAATGTGGAATTTAAATTATAACATCCATCGGCCATATGGATAATAGTATTGTCTTGAATGTTTTCTATTGCATATTCAAATGATGATTGGTTATTTAATGTTCCATTACCGTTACCATCAGGTGATACATAAACATGATTAATATTTGCAGAATCGCTTAAAATCATATTTTCATTATCACAAACACTCAAACCATTATTCCAAGAAATTGGAGAATTAATTGAATCCGAATCCATTTTATTTTCTTCTGTTTTCAACGTTACGCTTAAAGTATTATTTTCAACTGCAACTTCATCATTAGAATATTGCAGCGTGTCTTCTAATGAATTATCTTCAATTATATCATCATTAACTGCATCCACAATATCATCAGCATCATCAACTGCACTTACTGCACCAATACAGCATAAGATTACTACGAATGCAGATAACAACAATATCATGTTTGTCTTCAAATTTTTCCCCCCATAAAAAAATTTTCAATAAATGAATAATAAAATTCAAATATTTTTTTAAATATATAAAATAAACTTTATTAATTATAATTTATATAACATCAAATATATATATATGATTGTTAGATAGAAAAATATGAATCGATTTAAAGCAAAAGGAAGGACTAACAATGATAAAAATTAAAAAAGTTATCCTAATCACAATACTCCTTATATCCACATTACTATTCTTAACAACGGTTAACGCTACCGACAACATCACTTCAACATTGGTGGATATTGATCAGAATCAAATAGAAATATCATTAAATGAGACTTCAGAAAATGTAGGTCAAGACAATGATAATGGCGAAAATATAACAGATAATGTTTTATCACAAAATACAAATAAAGAAAACCTCCAAGAACTTCAAAATGAAACAAATGCATATGAAACTATAGAATTCGAAACCAACAATATAACTATCAAAATAATTTTTATTTCAACCTATTCCTATTGGATGCTTGACCAAGAAATCAGCATTTATGAAGATAACATTCCAAAGAAAAATATATCTTTCAGAGATTATAACATGTATGGCTATAGTGGAAATGAACTTGATGAAAACGGCAACCGCATCCTAATTTTCAAATACGTAAAAGATTTAAACCTTGAATATAGAAATAACATTAGTCAATTAACCGCACCATTATTTATCAATATCTATTCAAATACAATTAAGCTTGAAAAAAATATTTATATTCCACTGACAGATACAAACATTTTTATAAATAACCAAGCTACATCCAATAAAACATGGAATAACAGTATAAAATCAATGGAAAAAGCAATAAAATTAGCAAACGATAATGATAAAATTTTTTTAAACAACATTTATTTTATTCAGGATAGCGAAACTCCCATATTCATTGATAAAAACATTACAATTATAGGAAACAACACATTATTTAAACTTCAAGGAAAAAACACATTATTTAAAATTGCGCCGAATGCAACTGTAAATTTTATAAATGTAACATTTACTAACAATGCCGAAAACATAATTTCAAATGAAGGAAACTTGAAATTAATCAATTCCACATTTAAAGAGAATAATATTGGATTAATAACCAATACGGGAAATTTGGAAATTGAAAATTGTATATTCCAAGATATAAATCAGTATTTCCTAACCCCTCAAACAAAAAAAGACGGATTAATAACTAATAATGGAACATTAACAATTAAAAACACAATATTCAACAGTCCAGTCTCATGTGTTTCAAATAATCTTATAAAAGCAGTAATCTATAATAATGGAAAAATATGTATTGACAATTCAAATTTCACAAACATTAACTGCAGATTAATATACAACAATGCCACATTAGAATTGAGCAATGTTAAAATAGAAAATATAACTTCAACTAAACTCAACCTTGCCTATGAATTAACAGAACAAGAAATTATGGGTAATCATTCAAGTCAACTATTTAATATTAAAAATGATGATAAAACAACTCCTGATGGTGGGGTAATATACAACAACAACACACTCACAATAAACAACACAACATTCACAAACATAAAAGTCCCAAGTCGTGGAACCACAGTAGTTTACCTCAGCAACGGTTCTGGAGAAAACAGAAACTATGATTATAATCTTTGTGGCGGAGTAATATTCAATAACTATATCCTCGCAATAAACAACACAACATTCCAAACAATAACCGGAAACAACGGAGGAGCAATATACAACAACAACATACTCACAATAAACAACACAACATTCACAACCCTCATTGCAAAAAATGGTGGAGGAGCAATATACAATACAGGAAAAATAACTATAAACAGCACTAACTTTAATCAAATATCCGCTAACGGATACTCCGGTGGAATAATATACAATAGTGGAGAATGCATAATAAACAATTCATTATTAAGTAATGGGAAAAATTACTGGACAGAATATACAACAGACAAATACGGCAATGAACTTGGTGCAATGACAGGATACGGCGGAGGAATATGCAATAATGGAATATTATCCATCAATAATTCCACAATAACACAATGCTATAGTGCTGCAGGTAGCGCAATATTCAATAATGGAACAGTGACCTTGACCAATAGCCAAATCCTAAAAAATACTGCAGGAAACGGGATTGTTTTAAGATTAAGCTATTGGGGAAATGGAATGTATGAAACTGTATTTAAATATAATGGTGTCATAACAAATAGTGAAAATAAAAAAGCAAAAATAGAAAACTCAATTATCAAAGATAATGGCGTTCCGATGGATACCACAGGATTTTTTGACTATTTTGGAGTGATACATAATTACGGAGACATGGAAATATATAGTTCAGTTTTCGATAATAATGTTCCCATGCCGGTAGGTTCGGTATATGGTAACAAAGGAAGTATAAACATTTATAATCGCTGAACACTGACAGCAAAATACAATTATTTAATAAATTACAAAAAACATTCGAATACTTATGGTTTTGTATACACACGCTCCGGAGGAAAAAGCAACATCAACTATAATTATTACTGCTCCGATCCGCATACTAACAACATTATTTTCAATTCTGAATGTAATTATTATTTTATACCATCATTTGAGCAGGACTACTATTCATTAAAACTAAATGAAACAAGAGATATAATATTGTACTTAAATTTAACAGATGGAAACAATGTTTTATCATTTAATGATTGGGACAGATTATCCTCTTTTGGCTTGCCAACAACAATCACGGCGACAATTAATGGAACCCAAATAAATAGAACTGTCATTTTACAAAATAATGCAACATTAAATTTCAACTACACAAATATCAAAGGAGAATACAGATTATATGCAAACATTGGAGGATGGATAATCTTCACAGATATCGATGTTGGAAAAGAATACACAAACATGAATGTAAACTACAACAACATAACCTACAATGATGGAAACAATGCAACATTCAATATAAATGTGACTGGAGACAATAACACACCAACAGGAAACATATCCATTGTTTTTAATGATAAAAAATATTTATTGCCACTAATTTGTGGAACATGCAATTTCACAGCACCCATCGGAGACTTAAAACCCGGAACATATCCAATCAAAATACAATATGAAGGAAGCAAAGACCACTTCAAAACAGGACACATATATCAATTTAAAATAAATAAAATCCCAATAAATATAACATTAAACACTACTAACATTAGAATAGGGGAAACAGGAAAATTAACAATCACAGTCACACCAGACACAGCAAATATGGTTGGATATTTATACATTGACGGGATATTAAATAGAAAAATAATAATCGAATCGTCACGTCTGTTGAATCTTAATAATATGGGAATTGGCACACATAATATCACAATAAAAATTAAGGATGATGAATATTATATTGGAGGCGAAGCAAACATACTGTTCACAGTTAAGTTATATGAAACCAACCTCACGCTACAAAGCAAAGATGTCATGCCTGGAGAAAACGCAACAATAAACATAACAATAAACCCCGGAGATGTAAGAGGAAATGCAACAATATCAATAAACGGACAAAACCAGTCAATATTCCTCTCCAACAACACAACACCAATAACAATACACAGCCTCAAAAACGGAACATACTACGTAACCGTATACTACCACGGAGATACAAAATACGCACCATCCACAGCAACAACAACATTCAAAGTACTGAGAAACCCTGCAAACATGACAGTCAACATCACAAGCAATGAAGACCTCACAGGAAACATACTAGTAAAAACAAACCCCGAAGACTGCACAGGCCAAGTCGGAGTATACATAAACAACGACCTAAAAATAATGAACCTCAAAAACGGAACATGCAACATCACGGTAAAATTCAAAAAAGGAACCAACTACATATACGTCCTATACCTCGGAGACAACTACTACGAATCCACATCATGGAACACAACACAATACATATTCGGAAAAGTATTCCTAAAAGCTGAAAACATCACACAACAGGAACACCAAACAATCAACTACACAGTCAAACTGACTGATGAAGAAGGAAACCCATACGAATACACAAACATAACAGTCAACTTCCAAAACAAAAACCATACAATAACAACAAACGAAAAAGGAACAGCAACACTACCAATAAACACATACAGTGGAATATACGTAATAACCGCAACATGCCAAAAAACAACAATAACCACACAAGTAAACATCACCCCAACAAAAATGAACATTGAAATCGAAGACATCCTTGCAGGAGAAAACGAAACAATAACAATACAGTTGCCACAGGATGCAAAAGGAAACCTCACAATCACAATAGATAACCAAACAACATATAACAAAACATTGAAAAACGGATCAACAACAATACAAATACCAGACCTGGCACTGGGAAAACACACAGTGGAAATTCAATACACAGGAGATGAGAAATACACTAACCAAACAGTAAAAACAACATTCCACATAAAAAATTCCCTAACAACAATAACAATCGAAGCAAAAGACAGTCAAACCTACGGAGAAAAAATACAGATAACAGCAACAGTCACTCAAAACGCAACCGGAACAGTAACATTCACAATAGACGGACAAACAAAGACCACACAAATAACAGGAAACAAAGCAACAGCAACATTTGAAAACATAAATACCGGAAACCAACAAATAACCGCACACTACAACGGAAACAGCATATACCAGGGATCAACCACTACCCATACAATAAACATCAAAAAAGCAACCCCAAAAATCGAAATCCAAACAAGCGAACTAACCCTCGGAAAAAATATAGAAATAAAAGCCATATTAACACCAAAAGCAACCGGAAACATAACATTCACAATACCTGGACTATACTCACCAAGAGAAAAACCAATAAACGATGGAAACTCAACATGGATAATAAGCCCACTAAACACCGGATCATACATGTTAGTTGCAATCTACAACGGAGATGACAACAACAACCCAACAACAATAGAAGAAATACTCATCATAAACCAAACAAAAACAGAACTAACACTCACAATACCAACAATCAATGCAGACGAAGATTTAATTGTCTATGCAACACTAACCGATGAAAACAACCAAAAAATAACCGGAAACGCAATATTGGAAATAAACGGAAACTATTACAAAATCACAATAACAAACGGACAAGGAAGCAGAAACCTAGGACAATTCAATTCAAACACATACCTATACACCGCAACATACAAAGGAACAGAAACATTATCAAGAGCCGTAGCCCACGGAACCATCCAAGTAAAAGCAAACAACTACAAAATATCAGAAAACAAAAACATGACCAAATACTACGGAACAACAATAACCTACAAAATCCAAATCAAAAACAACAACAAGCCAATATCAAAAGGAGAAATCGTCAAAATAACAATAAACAAAAAAACTGTATATGTAAAAACCACTCAAAATGGATATGCAACAATAAAAATGCAGTTAATCCCTGGAACATACACAATAACCACAAGCTACAAAAATGCAAAGGCCACAAATAAAATAACAATAAAAACAACACTAATAACTAAAAACAAATCAGTCAAAAAAGCAAAAAAAATAACCTACACAGCAAAACTCCTAAACAAAAATGGGAAAATACTAAAAAACAAGAAAATTACCTTCAAAATCAAAGGCAAATTATACACAGCAAAAACCAACAAAAAAGGAATAGCAAAAATCAAAATCAAAAACCTAAAAGTTGGAAAATATAAAATCAAAACAAACTATGGGAAAATAATCAACACAAACACCATCCGAATCAAAAAATAGTCCATCACCAACACCACATAATATAAAACAGAATCTATAATTATATTAATGCCGCCACTAAAAAAACTCGTTTTAATTAAGTGAAAATTTAAAATAATGAATCCATCTAGTATTGAAACTAGAAAAAATAAATCGGATATACATGAAAAAGTTACAAAATAAAAAAAATTTTAATATCCCTCTTTTTCCTTTCTCCTATACCCTACAATAAGCAATATTTCACAAACAATGGCAAAACCAATAAACCTAATCAAAGAACCGGGACCATCCTCAACAATCTTTTTGGTAATCTCATAACTCCTAGAAGAATCATCCAAACTACCACCAGCACCATCACTACCAGCAGAAGATTCACCAGAAGCAGACTTAGAACTGCTGCCACTAGAAGCCACACCATCCAAACTAGGAGAAGAACTGGAAGAATTCGCCTTCCAAACCCGATTATTAAAGGAATTACTGGAAGTACCCTGATTATTAAAGGAATTTACAGTATCCGCACTAAACCCTCCTTTTTTAACGGAAAGACTTTTCCCATCATCATCATCCAAATCAGGAACATCAAAAAAGGAAGGGTCCCCATCAGGAACATCAGGAACACCAAAACTAGACTCCTGACCAGAATCAAGATTAACATTAGAATTACCTGGAATCAACGGATTACCTCCTGGAAAACCTGGTCTTGCCGGATTAATGCGACTACCATCAACAATATTTGAAAACCCGCCAATATTGGTTGGTGTTTCATAATAAAATACCGTACCTCCATCAACATCATTACTTTGCTGCTGAAGCAGGTATTCAAATAATGTCATGACCCTATTGCCACTAAAATAATTATTTTTTATACTATCCGTTTCGCTACCAATAGTATTTCCACGTTTAAATGGATCATAATTAGTGTCAGCATAATAGTCAAGACGAACAAATGTATTGTTTGTAACGGTTGTATTTGTTGCAGTCAACATATGGGATAAATAACGTCCATTACTAAAAACAGTATTATTCACAACTTTATATGAATGATTTCCAGGAGTGCCCTGCGCATATGAAATGCCGTACAAATTGTCAGTGTCTGAAACTTCATGACTATTATGAACCTCAATAATATTATTCATGATAATGTCCTTATTATCCTGTGCTTCAATACCTGTGACAAGTGCCCAATTATGATCTCCTGCCCAACCGGTCACGTTAATATGATTATTCAATATGGTGATATAACTATCTCCATTGAAGTTTTGTGAGTAAATACCAATATTCGGACCGTCACTGATACTATACAAATCATTATACCTGATTATAATACCTTCAGCAGGGCCTGTAAGCTGAATTGGATAAGCAGCACCTGCAGCATATTCCCCACCAGTAGTTTCAACATGCATATAATTCCATTCAATCAACATGTCATCCACACGATAACCATCCAAACCATACAAATAATTATGCTCATTACATGTGATAAAATCACTTAAATAAAGATCATTATCAGAAAAAACGCATCTTTTTGAATCACAAATGAAAATAGCATCAAGGGTAGGATATTTCGCTTGTGATGGACATATTACAGTGACATTAACTGTATTTCCAATAAACTCCAAATCATCACACTCAGAAATTCCAATGCCGAGTGAAGATTCAGAATTCAAGTTAGCTGTAGTTCCAACAAAACCAACATCACGCAGTGAAAGCGCCGCATTAACTTTATTATATCTAAATATTGCATTAGGGGAGTATTCCAACCTTACAGCATAGTCACGACCACCATTAAGGTTATTAGCTTCAAAATTAATTACACAATTAACAATTTTCAGATTAGAGTTATTTTTGACTCCTTTAGAGCCTAATGAATAAATAGCATAACCGTCCATACTGTCGGGGACCTTGTAATCAATATTTAAATTATACAGATTAACATTAACCGATTTATAAATGAGGACTGCTGCATACTCATTATCTTCAACTGATTCTGATTCCACTAACGTTAGATTGTTTAATGTAACACCATCGGCTTCAATACTGAAAAAGGTATTTTTCAATGTATGATTGTTACCATTGATTGCGACATTCTTTGCCTTAATCGTCAATATGCCTAAATAATCAAAATCTTCATTAATGGAAAAAGTATAATATGAATAACGTTCCTGCAAGGTTCCCCTTTTAAAATACTTATCAATATTCTCAGAGGTAATGTTAATTCCATAATCCGGGGTGTCAGGTTCGTTTGATATCTGATTATCATCAACAGAACTAACTGTATTGTTTACAGGCATTTCATCTACAATATCTGTTGCCAATTCTGTTGCATTGTCTTCATGGGCTGATACAGACATCAAGGAAGCGAAGATAATCAATATCAACAATGAAATTTTAAATAAGCCCCTTATTTTTTTCACCCCTATATACATTAATCGAAGATGTTTTTAATATTATTAAAATATATTTTAATTTATGTATCAATAACAATATAAACTTATTGCAAGCATGGTTGAAAAAACCCTATTGACAACAATAATGAAAAAAAACATATTACCAACGACAAGATCCAACTATCATTAAACATGAAATGCCTATAAACTGATATTTCTATTACTATCATTTAGTTGTGAAAAATGAATCATAAAGTTATTAAATAGGGTTGATGATTAACACGTTCTTTGGTTGATGATTAATTTTTAAAATTGCATAAATTGCTTAATTTATGATTTAAAGCATTTTAATGAAAAATAAAAAAATAGTGTTGGTTGATGATTAAAGTTTATGATTATGACATGAAGTTATTAATTACTGGATATTTATATACTGAATTATTCATTTCCAAAAATAACAGAATAATGATTATCATTGAATTAAAAAAGAGTTTTCATTATAATAACCTTTCAGCTTCGGAGATGAATTTTTCAGCTTGTTTTATTCTTTCTTGTGCAATTTCTTTTGAAATTGTATCAATAGCATCATAATCAGCATTGTCTCTTAGAGATTGTGTGCCTGAAAGATATTTAGCAATACTACTATCAAAATCTCCGTTTTTAACATATTCTCTGCCAAAAATACCTATTAAAGTTCTATGGGAACTCACATCATAACCATCTCTAACAAGTAATGCTTTTGCTGATAGAAACATTGCATAGTATGATCTTCCAACAGAGTCACCATATTGTCCTATTTCATATAATGCTTTGCTGGAAGTTAATTTGCTTTTGGCTTTAATGATGAATGCTTCACTTTCATCCAATTACAACACCCTCCTCTAAAACATTAGTTAAGAAATTGAAATCTTTAGTTTCATTAAATTGTTCTTCAGACAATACATATGGAGATATAAGCTCTTCTGTATCTAGAACAACTTTGAATACCTCATCAGTTATTAATGAATCAATTTGCTCCCAATCATTAGATATAATTAAAATATCAATA
>ODAI012345613.1_pt1 | contig 15749 bp, 16 predicted proteins | sample 1539321 | NCBI WGS metagenome assembly ODAI01 (sample SAMN02144231, study PRJEB22623) | gut metagenome | biome: sheep rumen | host: Ovis aries | place: New Zealand
CGTACAGCTTGTCGCCCGACTTATAGATTTCCACCTGGGCATCGCCCGACTCCGTGAACCACTTACCCAGAATCTTCTCCTGAGCATAGCCGCTGGCTGCCATCAGCATCAGCGCCATCATCATCATTACTTTTTTCATTGCTATACTTATCCGGTTTTTAGAAACTCATCGTTCTCCAGTTATCAGCAACCTTCTCTGAGAATTTGGTTGAAGGTGTCTGCTTCTTCTGCATCTTCAACTGCAGGGCCTGACGAGAAACGTTCGAGGTGATGCGGTCAGAGAGATCACCGAAGTTCACCTGTCCATTGGTTTCTTGCATCTCCTTCAATAGATAATAGGTGAACAGTCCGTGTCCCTCTTCAGGGAAGCCCTGAGCTGTCTCGTTACCTTGAGCTGCTGAGAAGACAACGATAGAACCATCGCTGAATGTTGCCTCTTCGGCCTCTATCTCTACCTCACGCAGACCTTCCGTAACACCTTCGTTATTACGGCTTACTCCACTGAAGCAAGCGTCCAGGAATACAGAAGTCTGAGCAAAAGCCAATTCACCAAGTCTGTCGTAGAACTTGTCGAGAGCTATACCTCTCTGCGGATTTGTACCACGCACGTCGGTAGGCAAGATATATGCTTTGTTCTTGTTCTTGACATCAGGTACACCGTGACCGGCATAATAGATGATCAATCGCTTGTTTTCCCTGTTGGAAATCTTGGCTACCCAGTCGTCCATTTCTTCCTCCAGAATCATCTGCTTGGTAGCATCCTCTGAGATGTGAATGTTCTCCACGGGAATACCTAAGGTCTTCTTGCAATACTCTGCGAACACTCTGGCATCGTGGATGGCATAAGGCACATTTGATGCGAAGCGATAGTTCTGGTTGCCGATAATCAGGGCGTAGGTATCATAGCGTGTCGTATTGGCAACAGGAATAACCGTGTCGACAGCCGATGTTGCATAATCATAGTTTACCTCGCTCTTCTGTTTTTCTGTATTCTTGCCTACCGACTCTTTCGACAGACCGAACTCATGACAGTTGCCCACATTGATATAAGGAGGTATACGACGAATCTCACTGCTATACAGCGAGTGGCGTGTCTTACCGTTAATGCTTACCTCGTTGGCGAAAACCATATGGCCCAGAATAACTGTTGGTGCGACATCTATCATCTTCAGGTTGGCACAAGAAGCATAAGCCTGGTCGCCCACGCGGCAACGGTCAGGAATACTTACCGAAGGCAGTGAGGAGCAATTGGCAAATGCAATCGTCTCAATATTCTTCAACTGCACGGGTAGCGAGATATTGCGCAAATGGCTACAGTTCAAGAAGGCGCCCCATCCGATATTCTCCAGGTCGTTACCACTGAAAACGACCTCTTGCAGCGAACCACAGTCAGCGAAGGCACACGAACCGATGTTCTTGATGCCGGGCATGATCTGAACCTTTCTTATATCCAACTTCTTCTTGACCCAGGGTGATACATTCTGTCCGATGTTATAGTCGTCCATCGCGACTTTCAGACCCTTTTTGCTCACATTTGAGATGACCAGCGTGATACCATCGAAACTCCATTTCACATCTTCGCCACAGGTTCCCTCAACCTTGTAATTATACTGTGCAAAAACTTCTGGCATAGCAACCAAAGCCAGAATTAGCATTACTATATATCTTTTCATAATCGCTATTTTTAGTGTTATATTTGACTTCTATATTCTGCTTCTATTACATTCTGAATTGTATGAAAACACGGCTTGAAGATGCTTTATACTTATACGAATCATTGCTAAAGTCTTTAGTAGAGAGCGACTTGTACTTCAAGCTTGCTGAACGGTATTCATAACCTATACCAATCCATTTCCAGGTAACGCTGAAACCAAAGCTGGAGATGAGTCCATGACCCAAGTCTAGCTTCAGGTTTTCCTTCATCAGATCATGATCAGTCTTCGCCTGCCCAACTTCTGTAGCTTTGTTGACATCAGCATCCTCGTCGCTGACCATATGAAGCAGCGATACGTGGTAGCCAATGTGATAGAAGAGGTTCAGCTTGACATGATGCAAGCCCTTCGCATTCAACGAGGTAAAGGGCGCTATCGATATTGACGGACCAATAGCCATACCGTAGTTCAGCTCATACTTCTCCAGATTCCAAGGAGTATAGTACTTGTCGTCAGCCAGTTTTGAATTACTGTCGTAGAGGTTCTTGCCGTCACCTTCATGTGTAAAGTGGTTCACATTGAGGTCAAGGTAAGTGTAGTCTATGTTAAACTGCAGCACATTGGCGATAGGAGTCTTGTGGAGCGCATAGCTGCGACCTGCTTGCAATGAGAATCCCCAGTTGCTCTTGAACTCGGGCACAACCCCAGTGCCTACACCAGTATAAATCGTCCCATCGGGCGTCAGCGTCGTGCTGTTGTATGACAGGTTCAAATAACTCTTCCTTGACCACACGTCACGATAATGACTTGACCTGTAGTTCTTGTTGGTGACATCCTGCTGCATTTTCACAATGTCATTGACCGTTGTGATTTCAGTAGTGTCCTCCTTCCAATCTACATTCTTGAAGATTTCTTGATCTTGAACATTCTGCCCGAAAACATTAAGAGCCGCCAGGCAGACGATAGATAGGGTTAGTTTCTTTTTCATAATCATTTTGTTTTAATTATATTTGGTAATTATTAATTTTTCGTATTCCGTATTTTAATCCATTTCTTACTGACCACCATATCCCGATCTTCTCGCTGACACTTCAGCAACCACTTCTGGAAGTCATGCGTGTTGAGCGAGTTGGGACGGGTTTTGTCACCACTGACGTCATTACATTTCGTAAACGGATTGGGCGAGAATATGATTACCAGCTGGTTGGCTTCCTGTCTGCGCTTGGTCTTCAGCTTGTATTGATCGGCTAAAGCATCCTCCTCCTTGTCGAAGAACAGGTAATCACAATTCGCCTTCACCTGGAATCGCCCGTCCGAATCTTTCTTATAGGGTAACAAGCAGGACGTGTCGTCATCTCCTACCATCAGATAAACAGCCACATAGCCGTTGGATGGCGAGCGGAACGTCACGTAAACACGCTCACCGCTTTCAAAGGTTGCTGCAGGCACTCTCTTGCCATTGCCGTCTTTCAAGATATCCCACTTCAGGTCTATCTTCGACTGTACGATTTCGCGTGCCCTTCCATGAACCACAGCCCTGAATATCAACTGGTCGTCCTTATACAGCACATGCAGTTCAGGCTTCTCCGTGTCACCCAGCCAGTCGCCTTTGGCCATAGCCACCGTGTTCTCCCAGAAATAGGAACTGGTCTCTTCACCATTCGTTTCTACGTTGGTATCTATCACGTCCGAAGTGATCAGCTCACCGAATTTCTTCTTGATAGCAGCAGCTTTAGCCAGCTCTATACATTTTCTTTTAGCCTCTTTCAGCGAAATATCGTCATTGTCGCTGATGACATAAACATACTGACCTGACACCTCCTCTATTCGCTGTGCATTCACGTGCATGGAGAGCAGAACCAGAAATGCGCTCAGAAATAATTTTTTACTACACATATCACTTTAGGGTATCTACTAAGAAAAAAGCACGGACCTCTACCGAACCGTCATCCAACGTGCGGTAGAAAACGACGGTGGGCGTCAGCGATTTCACGACTTGCTCTACGCTCGATTGGTAATTCGAGTCAAATGACGTCTCGCTTTTCTCCCCATCGGTATTTGAAATCTTGGTCTGGATCACACCTTCCACTTTCGTTTCCCTCATCGAGGCATATTGCTGAGCGGCCGAACGATGACTCTTTCTCAAGGCCACGTTCACATCCTTGGCCTTACCATATCCCTCGATGGGCATCAGGTTACCCTCACTCTCACCCAACAGCCTATAGTGAACATCAAGTGATTCCCTGATGGTCTTATTTGTACCAAAAACCTGCCAACCGCCTTCCTTGAGTTTCTTCGACACCTTCTTGCTCTCTTTCTGGTACGGTTCCGAAGGCTTAGAAAAAACCGTTTGCACCTGGAAACTCATCATCAGCAGCAGGACGTATAAAATCGTTTTGTAATCAACAACTTTCCCCATACGTTTATCGTCAGCTCCTCAACACCCATGATGGAGCAATCTTCTTTATTTGCTTTAGGTTCAACTCATACCCAAAAGGCGCAGGTGTCTGTTCTTCAGCTCGTTCCTGTCACTTCCGAACGCGTCTTCCTTATACTTAAATGTCGCCTTTTAGCCGTTTCCTGCTATCAGCGATGATGCAAAGATACAATTATTTTTTATTAAAACAAAATTTTATATAAAAAAAACACTTTTGAACTGATTCGTTCGCGCGTACATGGTACAATAAGATAAACATAGTCATCTCTTCGTTCTAAACGGTAACACCCGGCGGCGAGCCGTCCGAAGATATTCTTTCAGCCGCTGGAAGATATTCTTCCAACGGCTCGGAGCCATTCTTTGGATTCAGAGGATTGTTTAGTGACTCAGATATCAGATATCTGAGTCAATTTGAGACAAACTATACCAGAAATTTGAGATTTGAATCGACGTGTCGTACATTCTTTCGTTCGGGAATGAACAGAAAAAAGAGACTGTATCTTCATCGCTATGAAGTCAGCCTCTTTCAACAATCTATTAGTCTTCTAAGCTATCTAATCCTGTCTGCTGCACGCACCAAGCGCTCGTCAGACAGTATTGCTTTGCGGGCCATGAAACAGAGGATGGCTGCTATCAGCGGGAAGCAGGCCGTGATGGGCATCTGCTCGGGTTGCTTGCCTTGCTGGATGAGTACGACCATTGCGATATACCAGGCCAGATTGACCAGTACGCAAATGAGTGCGAACGTAGCTTGGAGCGGGCGCTTCTTGTAGAGGAACACCGTCACCAGACCAAGCACGACAGACAACGTCTGAATGGCGAAGAGCACCCAATGCAGATTGAAAAGCAGCACGAGGATGCACGCCAAGAGCAGGAAGAGGGTTTGCTTACGCTGTATCATGACTCCGATATGATTTAATCGACTGACTCCTGGGCCTCACGCAGAGGGTCGCGCCAGTAGATTTTATCTTCTACAAACTCCTGGGTTGCCAGTAGTGATGGTTTCGGCAGCTTCTCGTAGTAGCGTGAAATCTCGATCTGCTCGCGATTCTCGAAAACTTCCTCGAGCGAATCGTTGTAGGAAGCAAACTCAGCCAGCTTCTTCGACAGGTCTTCCTTGATCTGAATGCTGATCTGGTTGGCACGCTTCGAAATGATAGCTACGCTCTCGTAGATGTTGCCGGTCTCTTTGCAGAGATCCATAATGTTACGTGTAACGGTATTAACCGGTGCTTTTGATTTCTTGTAATCCATATTTTAACCTTTAATCTTTAATCTTTAACCTTTAATCTAGTCTCCCGTGATTCGCTTGCATTTGACGATGTACTTCTGTGCGGTCTCTACCTCCTTCGACTCAGGGAACTCGTTGAGGAATCCGTAGCACTCATCCTCAGCATCGCGGTAGCGCTCGATGCGCTTCTCCTCGGAGCTATTCTCAGCCAACTGGAACTTGCTCTTCATGATGAGGATGCTGAACTTCTCGCGCAAATCGGAGAAGGGATAGGCCTTCAGCGCATTCTGGGCGGTGATGATGCACGACTCATAGTTCGACTCAGTATTGGCATTGATATTGCCGAAGTAACCACCCAAATTGTAATAGAGCTTGGCCGACAGATACTCCTTCTGCACCAGATTGTCCTGGAGACGGAACAGCGCCTGCTGGGCTTCGTCGCGGTGGGGCGAATCGGGATAGTTGTCAAGGAACGTCTGATAGGCATTGATGGCAGCTATCGTCGGGCTCTGGTCGAGACGGGGCTCAGGAGCACTCTCATAGAGCGAACGGCCGATGAAATAGCAAGCCTGCTCGGCAAAGGTGCCCTTGGGATAAGTGCTATAATATTTACGGAATGTAGCGCTGGCCGCATCGTAGTCGCGGTTGCTATATTGAGACATACCGAGAAGGTAGAGACTCTCCTGAGCATTGGTGCGACCTTTCTGAACGGTAATCAAGTCTTGCAGCAAAGCGGAAGCCTGCTGAAACTTGCCCATAGCGAAGCACTCCTTAGCGTATTCATATTTATATGCGTTGTCCGTCGACTTGTAGACGCGGTTAAACTGCGTAGCACAACTCGAAAACAGAGCCGACAGGCATAATATGATGACATACTTTTTGTTCATATGATCAAATTTGACGTGCAAAATTACACATTTTCCATCAAAAATCAAAGTTTTTTTGATAAAAATTAGGGAATCAAGGCCGAAATTATGATTTATTTCGTACCTTTGCAAAATATGAACTTCCATTTAACATCAAGATACAAGCCTACGGGTGACCAGCCTGAAGCCATTCGTCAGTTGACGGACGGACTGGAACGCGGCGACAAGGCACAGGTGCTGCTGGGTGTGACGGGATCGGGAAAGACGTTCACCGTAGCCAACGTGATAGCCAACGTGAACAAACCCACGCTCATCCTGTCGCACAACAAGACGCTGGCAGCCCAGCTATATGAGGAGATGAAGGCTTTCTTTCCGGAGAATGCCGTCGAATATTATGTCAGCTATTATGACTACTACCAGCCAGAGGCCTATCTGCCTGCTACGGATGTCTACATCGAAAAAGACCTGGCCATCAACGAAGAGATAGACCGATTGAGACTACGTGCGGTAAGTAGTTTAATGTCAGGACGAAAGGATGTTATCGTTGTATCTTCAGTTTCATGTATTTACGGTATGGGAAGTCCGGTGGCCCTGAACGAGAATATTATCGAGATTCATCGCGGACAGATACTAGACCGCAATGCGCTGTTAAGAAAATTAGTCGGGGCGCTGTACGTCCGCAACGACATCGAACTGAAGCGCGGCAACTTCCGCGTGAAAGGCGACACCATCGACATTGCAATGGCTTACTCTGAGGTGGTGCTGCGCGTCACCTTCTGGGACGACGAGATAGACAGCATCGAGGAGCTGGATGCCGTCACGATGCAGCGCATGGCCAAATTCGAGGAGTATAAGCTCTACCCTGCCAACCTCTTCATGACCACTGAGGAGCAGACCAACATCGCCATCCGACATATCCAGGACGATCTGGTGAAGCAGATAGCCTTCTTTGAAGAGCTGGGCGACACGATGAAAGCGCAGCGTATTAAGGAGCGCGTGGAGTACGACATGGAGATGATCAAGGAGCTGGGCCACTGCTCAGGCATCGAGAACTATTCGCGCTACTTCGACGGCCGACAGGCTGGCGAGCGCCCCTACTGTCTGCTGGACTTCTTCCCCGACGACTTCCTGATGGTCATCGACGAGAGCCACGTCAGCGTGCCTCAGATAGGTGCTATGTACGGAGGCGACCGTGCGCGCAAGACCAATCTGGTGGAGTACGGATTCCGTCTGCCTGCCGCCTTCGACAACCGTCCGCTGACCTTCGACGAGTTCCAGCAGATGACCAACCAGGTAATCTACGTCTCGGCTACCCCAGCCGACTTCGAGCTGCAGGAGGCCGAGGGCGTGGTGGTAGAACAGGTGATTCGCCCCACAGGACTGCTAGACCCAGAGATAGAGGTGCGCCCCACGGAGAATCAGATAGACGACCTGATGGAGGAGATACAGCAACGCATCAGCCACAAGGAGCGCGTGCTGGTCACCACGCTGACCAAGCGCATGGCCGAAGAGCTGAGTCAATATCTGCTGAACCTCGATATCCAGACAGCCTACATCCATAGTGAGGTGAGCACGCTGGACCGCGTGAAAATACTGGAGAACCTGCGCAATGGCACCTACGACGTGCTGGTGGGTGTCAATCTGCTGCGTGAAGGACTGGACTTGCCCGAGGTGTCGCTCGTCGCTATTCTGGATGCCGACAAGGAGGGATTCCTGCGCTCGCACCGCAGTCTGACGCAGACAGCAGGACGAGCCGCGCGTAATGTGAACGGTAAGGTGATTATGTATGGCGACCACATCACCGCCTCGATGCAACTGACCATCGACGAAACGCTGAGACGACGCACCAAACAGCTGAAATACAACGAGGAGCACGGCATCACACCTACACAGATCAAGAAAGCCCTCAGCTCGACGCTGGTAGAACTGGAGCATGCCGCCAACACCCAACAGACGGCAGACAGCCAGCAGAATGCAGCTGCCTTCGCTGCCGATCCTATCATTGAGCGCATGACACGCCCGCAGCTGGAGAAGAGCATCGCCCAGACCACCCGTCTGATGAAGGAAGCTGCCAAGAAACTCGACTTTCTGCAGGCTGCCCAGTATCGCGACGAAATCGTACGTCTGCAAAAGGAGCTGGAGCTGAAGTAAGATTAAAAAAAATGAAAAAGTCGGCACACAATGACGTTTTATAGAATAATATTCGTACATTTGCACAATTAAACGAACAAAAACATCAAATATCACTATGAGAAAATTCATGATAACCATCCTGACCCTGGCTCCGATGGCTTTGTGGGCACAGGACAACACATGGGAGCGTCCTGAAGAGGAACAACAGGAAGAAGTGGTTGAGCAGAAGGTAAACCCCGATGCAAAGTATCTACGTGGTGCCGTGCCTGAGGTAGACGGCAAAGTGGTCTTCTCGAAGCATATCGACGCGCCGGGCAAGAGCGCTGCCGACATCTTTGCCATCGTGAAGGGATACATGGAAAAGATGCTCAAGGAGAAGAACCAGCTGGAGGTCAGCAAGATTATCGAAGCTGATGCTGCCAGCAATACCATTACAGCGTTCTACGAAGAATGGCTGGTGTTCAAGAAGAGTGCCATCGTGCTGGACCGCACCCGCTTCTCGTATGCCTTGAAGGCCGAGTGCAAGGACGGCAGTGCCGACATCACCCTCAGCCACATCCGCTATCTCTATGAAGAGGAGCGCAACCCGCAGCGACTGACTGCTGAGGAATGGATTACCGACAAGGAAGCCGTCAACAAGAAGAACACCAAGCTCTATCCCGTCTCAAGTAAGTTCCGTCGGAAGACCATCGACCGCAAGGACTTCCTGTTTAACAAATTCGAGTCGTTGCTGAAATGAGCATCAGGGTACTGCGCAACTGGCTGAACTTCATCTTCATCATAGGTGCTCTGGTGGGTATGCTGGTATATGTGAAATACTCACGCGAAACAGGCATCTATATCATCCTCGCCTCCATGATTGTCAAATTCACGGAGTCAGCACTCAGAATGATACATAAAAATGACTAAGAAAAGACACCTGTTACTCACACTCCTAGCCTGCACTGCCCTGTCTCTGCAGGCTCAAGTGTATAATGAGATGAATGCCGACGGCAACATCATACAGCGCGACGAGTTTGGCAACACGACCAACAACTCGTTCAACCCCAACCGCCGCGACTCCACGAAAAACAAGAACAAGGAGGTGCCCAAGGGTGTGTGGGCCTGGAAGGTAGACCGACGCTTTGGCGACATCAAGCGTGCCGAGCTGGACACAATGCCACACCTCTACCAGAACACTATCTACAACACGGGGGTCTATGGCGAATACAACTCGACGGGAAACAACTACTCGCCGCGACAGAACCGTATCTTCATTGACCGCAACCCGTTCAGCGAGTTTATCTTCACCGACCCCTACGACTACACGACAAAGCAGCCCGACAACTTCTTGTTTCTCAACACGTTGTCACCCTACACCAACATCAGCTACGATAACTGCGGCGACAAGCAGAACGGTGAAGACCACATCGATGCCAAGTTTGGTGTCAATGCAGGCAAACGACTGGGCGTAGGCTTCGACCTGGACTACTACTACGGTCGCGGATACTACCAGAACCAGGCTAACTCGCACTTCCGTGCATCGCTGTATGCCTCCTATGTGGGCGACCGCTATCAGATGCACTTCCTAGGGTCTGCCTACCATCGTAAAGTGCAGGAGAATGGTGGTATCGTCAACGACAACTACATCACTCACCCTGAGCTGGAGACCACCCAGTATTCGGAGGAAGAGATTCCCACCGTGCTGAGTCGTAACTACAACCGCAACAACTCGCAGCACCTCTTCTTCTCGCATCGCTATAACATCGGATTCTACCGCAAGGTGAAGATGACGGAAGAGGAGATCAAGGCGCGCCAGTTTGCACAGGCATCAGCCAAGCAGAACCAGGAGCAGAAGGCCAAGGAGAAAGGTGAAGACATGCGCATGGAAAACTTAGGTCGCAAGGGCAATGAGCCTATCCACGAGGCACCTAAGGGACGACCTGCTGATGCGAAGATCATGGGCGACGAGCCTGGCAGCGGGAAACCTGCAGAACAGGCTGATACCACACGCATCCAAGTGGAGTCGCAGGAGAAGATGGACAGTCTGATGGCTGAGAAGGCCAAGCAGGACTCTATCGATGCGACGATGAAGAAGGAGTATGTGCCCGTCACTAGTATCATCCACACGTTGGACCTGAACAACTACGACCGCACCTACTATGCCGGTCTCTCGCCTACGAACTACTATGCTGACACCTTCTACGACCAGGACTACGAGGGCGAGACCAGCGGACAAGGCATCAATGACAAATACAAGTATCTGAGCGTCAAGAACACCTTCGGACTGGCGCTGCTCGAAGGCTTTAACAAGTATATGAAGGCAGGTCTGAAGGGCTTCATCTCCTACGAGATGCGCAACTACCAAATGCCTGCCTTGTACGAGGGAGCTACCCAGTATTATCTGGCTAAATATTCAGAACACTGTCTGAATGTGGGCGGACAGCTGTCGAAGACGCAAGGCCAGACCTTCCACTTCAATCTGGCTGCCGAGCTGGGTGTAACGGGTATGCAGTCAGGAGCGCTGGCCATCGACTTCAATACCGACCTGAACTTCAAACTCTGGGGCGACACGCTGCGACTGGCTGCCAAGGCCTTCTTCCATCGCACCAAGCCCAGCTTCTTCCACGAGAACTACATGTCGAAGCACCTGAAGTGGGACCAGAGCCTGTCGGCACAGACGCAGACGCATATCGAAGGTGTATTCACCTACGAGAAAACCAATACGCAGTTGCGCGTCGCCGTAGACGAGTTGCAGAACTACATCTACTACGGCATCAGCTACAATAACACCACTGGTGCTAACGGAACGGTGACGGGACGCTCAGCGCTGACGGGTGGTGTCTTCCAGGAGAGCGGCAACATCAACGTGCTGACGGCTCAGTTGCGCCAGACATTCACGCTGGGTGTGCTGAACTGGGAGAACATCGTGACCTATCAGAACTCAAGCAACAAGGACGTGCTCCCCTTGCCCCAGCTGAACGTGTTTACCAACCTCTTCCTGAGTTTCAAGATAGCTAAGGTGTTGTCGGTAGAGTTTGGAGGCTGTGCCACTTACTTCACCAAGTACGAGGCTCCTGACTATCTGCCGATGATAGGTCAGTTTGCCATTCAGAAGAATGCGGACGTCAAGCAGGAGATTGGTGGTTATCCGTTTGTCGACGTCTATGCCAACTTCCACCTGAAGCGTGCCCGCTTCTTCGTATCGATGAGTCACGTCAATGCAGGATCAGGGTCGAAGGAGTATTTCCTGACTCCTCACTACCCCACCAACACGCGTGTGCTGCGATTTGGCGTAAGCTGGAACTTTTATAATTAAGCGGTTTCTTCGGCAAAGATACGGTCGAACACTTCACGCATCTTTGCACGATTGATGATTAGCGAGCGCAACTCATTCAGTTTGCGCTCGTTTTCTGATCCCTGAATCCAAAGGCGCAGATAGCCGTTGACGGAGTATTTCTCGTCCATATGCTTCATGAAGCGACGCCACTGCTCCTCTTTATCGAACTGTGGGTAGTTGGACAATCCGAACTGGATGGTACGACGAATAACCAGCTCTGGTTCGATATCGCGGTCGGCCTCGGCCACTATCTTGCCGTAGATGCTGCGAGGTGAGCGCGAGGCAGAGGCGCGGTGGTCCTCAACAGCTTCCTTCATCATCCTGAGCTGATCGGCAGAGAACCAGCGGCGCAAACGCAGATCGGCCATCAGGATTTTGCCACTGGTTACATGATGGATGGCTCGCGGACCTGAGAGTCCCAAGTCATGATAAGCAGCTATGGCATAGGCCATATTCAGGTCGGCTCCAGTGCGTCTGGCTAAGTCTAATGATGAACGGATGACACGCGTCACATGCTCCATGTTATGCGCCTTGTCGAAGGCTGCATACTGAGGCAGAATCTGAGTTTCGATGAACTCAATCAGGTCGAGTGAAGGATTTTTTGTTATCATATCGCTTGCAAAGATAATAAAAGTTTTGTAATTTTGCAGCCGTATGGACGAAAATAATGTAAAACAAGACTCTTTTAAGGCATGGTTTCTCGCTGCACGTCCGAAGACGCTGACGGGTGCTCTGGTGCCTGTCATGATAGGACTGTCGCTGGCCTGGACGGACGCCAGCGAGTATGGCGACGATGTGTTCAGCCCGCTGGCTGCCGTGCTTTGTGCGCTCTTTGCCATGATGATGCAGATTGACGCCAACTTCGTCAACGACTTCTTCGACTATGCACGCGGCAACGACGCGACGGCCACCCGACTAGGTCCGCTACGAGCCTGCACACAGGGTTGGGTCAAGATAGAATCGATGAAGAAAGCCATCGCCACGACAACTATCCTAGCCTGCCTGGTGGGATTGCCGCTCATCTGGTATGGTGGATTGGAGATGCTGCTGATAGGCATGCTCTGCGTTGTCTTCTGTTTCCTCTATACCACACACCTATCTTATATAGGACTGGGCGACGTGCTGGTATTGGTATTCTTTGGCATCGTACCTGTCAGCATGACGTATTACGTGCAGCTGCATACCGTTACGTTGCAAGTACTGTTGGCTTCCGTAGCCTGCGGAATGGTCATCGACGGACTGTTGATCGTCAACAACTATCGCGATCGTGACAACGACCGGATGGACGGCAAGCAGACGCTGGTGGTGAAAATCGGTGAACGGCCGACGGAGCGTTTCTATCTGGCGCTGGGCATAACGGCCACGCTGATAGGCATCATCTTCTGGATAAACGGCCACGTGCTGGCTTTCGTCATGCCCTTCATCTACCTGCTGTTCCACATCTTCACGTGGCTGAAGATGCGAAGCATCAATCGGGGACGCGAGCTGAACGTTTGTCTGGAAGAGACAGCCCGTAACATCCTGATTTACGGCATCTGCGTGTCAGCAGGCCTACTGCTTATCTGAGATAGAAATAGTAGATGGCAACGGCGATGGCGAGGAGCACGATGGTAAAAATGCTCTTCAACAGGCATGAAGCCACTTTCTTGACGACCACGAAACCGATGATTATCAGCACCAGCAGGGCGATATAATAGGTGATATTGGTTTCCATAATTCTACTTATTTAAAAAGATGTCTGAAGGTGGAGGGGACTGCGGTCTCAAACTCCATAGGTTGGTGTGTCACAGGATGATAGAAACACAACAGCCAGGCGTGCAGACAGAGGCGGTGCAGCGGGTCGTCGCCGTTGCCGTATTTGCTATCGCCACAAACGGGATGTCCCATATCAGCAGCATGAACGCGAATCTGGTTCTTACGACCCGTCTCCAACTTAAACTCTACCAGCGAGTGGTCTGTCGTGCGGTCCATCACGAAGAAATGAGTGATAGCCAGCTTGCCACCATTGTCGACAGGCGATGAATAGGTGACGTAGGCCTTGTTGTCCTTCAGCCAATTTTGAATGGTTCCCTCGTTCTGCTCCATCTCGCCACTGAGCACAGCGACATAACGACGGTCGTAGACAATTTGGTGCCAGTTGTGCTCAAGAATCTGCTCGGTATCCATATCTTTCGCGTAGACCATCAGTCCTGACGTGTCGCGATCCAGACGATGCACCACATGAGCCGTACAGTTTTGTCGGCTTTTCTTAAAGTAATCGTCCAAGACGGATTTGACGTTCAGCGTGGAGTGACCTGCAGCCATTGAGAGGATGCCAGGCTGTTTCTCGACGACAATGAGCCAGCGGTCTTCGTAAACAATCTTCACATAACGGCTACGGAAGGGTTGCTGGTTGCGCTTCGTCTTGCTGACAGCGACCTTCATACCCGGCTTCAACAGATAGTCGAACTGGGTTACCGTCTTGCCATTCACACGAATACCCTGCCCCTGTAACGTCTGCTTGATTTTGGTCTTCGTCTGCTTGACATTGGCCAGCAGAAACTCCAGAAGCGGCTGCTCCACGGAGACGTCGTAGTGGTCGTATTCGCCTTGTGTATTTGCGTTGTATCTCATAATTGCGTGCAAAAGTAAGAAAAAAAAAGCAGTTTTCTATCAAATCTCAATAAAATTTATTATCTTTGCGGCCAATTAATTATGATAGAGAAGCATATTGTATTAGAAGACATAGATCCAGTGGTGTTCTATGGAACAGGAAACCAACACCTGCAGATGCTTCGTGCGCTTTATCCCAAACTGCGCATCGTTGCCCGCGACAATGTGATTCGCATCCTGGGCGACGAAGAACAGATGGCAGCATTCGAGGAGAGCACAGAGCGTATGCGCCAACATGTACTGAAATTCAACGGCCTCAAGGAAGAAGATATATTGGACATTGTTAAAGGCCATCGCACCAAGGACGAGATACCTGACGGTGTGGTGTGCTACTCGATGTCGGGACGAGCCATTAAAGCGCGTTCAGAGAATCAGCAGCGACTGATCGATGCCTACGAGGCGAACGATATGTTGTTTGCCGTAGGACCTGCAGGTACGGGTAAAACCTACCTCTCCATCGCCCTTGCCGTCAAAGCCCTGAAGGAGAAAACGGCCAAGAAGATCATCCTCTCCCGCCCTGCCGTCGAGGCTGGCGAGAAACTGGGCTTCCTGCCTGGCGATATGAAGGACAAGATAGACCCCTATCTGCAACCCCTCTACGACGCACTGGAGGACATGTTGCCTCAGGTGAAGCTACAGGACATGATGGAAAAGCACGTCATCCAGATAGCCCCGCTGGCCTTCATGCGCGGGCGCACGCTGAGTGATGCGGTGGTAATACTGGACGAGGCACAGAACACGACGCCCCAGCAGATTCGTATGTTCCTGACGCGTATGGGATGGAACACGAAGATGATTATCACGGGCGACATGACGCAGATAGACCTGCCCCGCAGTCAGAAGTCAGGACTCGTAGAAGCCCTGCAGATTCTGAAGGATGTCGAGGGCATCGGTGTGGTGGAACTGAACCGCAAGGACATCGTGCGCCACAAGCTGGTGACACGTATCGTCAACGCTTATGAGAAATATGATAAGTTGACAGTTGACAAATGATAGTTGACAGTTGGCTTTGCAGTGAGAATTAAATAATGTATAATAAATAAAAGTTGAGAACGACCCTTGACAAATAACTGTCAACTGTCAACTATCAACTATCAACTAAAAAAAATGAAAGCATTAACAAGGACTGACTTCAATTTCGAAGGACAAAAGAGTGTTTATCACGGCAAAGTTCGTGATGTGTATAACATCAACGACGATCTGATGGTGATGGTAGCCACAGACCGCATCTCAGCATTCGACGTCGTGCTGCCCAAGGGTATTCCCTTCAAGGGCCAGGTGCTAAACCAGATTGCTGCCAAGTTCCTCGACGCTACGACTGACATCTGTCCCAACTGGAAGCTGGCAACCCCAGATCCTATGGTGACCGTTGGTCTGAAGTGCGAGGGTTTCCGCGTGGAGATGATAATCGCTCCTATCTTACCGGGTCCCCCATGCGGCGAGACAAAGAAGGCCTGCC
>ODAI014544997.1_pt1 | contig 15748 bp, 13 predicted proteins | sample 1539321 | NCBI WGS metagenome assembly ODAI01 (sample SAMN02144231, study PRJEB22623) | gut metagenome | biome: sheep rumen | host: Ovis aries | place: New Zealand
CTTTAGTAGCTTCATGATACGCCCGCGGGGGCAAAGCTTACCCCGTGTCGTTTCCCGCTTTCATAACGCCGGAGCTGCAGGATGCGGGTGTCCTCCAGACGACGGGCAGTAATTAAGCTGCCAGTGCTACTCTATTATTGTTAGCGTTTATTTTTAATTTTGCCGTTTGACGATCGGCGTCGGATAGCTTCTCCACCTGCATGACCCCTGTCGAAACCTTTACTAACCCGGGTTAAATGCAAATGAGAACGGGCCGAAGGCCCTCTCTGTTTGTAGAACTATTATAAAAATCACCGGCGGCAGTGTCAACTGTTTTAAACCACAGGTTTGATCTGCGGTCATAACTTATTCAGGATCATTCAGAGTCGTTCATAACGGCTCAGATCCTGATCTGGCTGTTGCGGAAATCCCTTTCCGTCTCCCTCTTCATGGCCTTCTTCTTCAGGTCGTCGCGCTTGTCATAGAGCTTCTTGCCGCGGGCAAGGCCGATCTCGACTTTGACACGGCCGTTCTTGAAATAGACCTGAAGCGGCATGAGGGTGTAACCCTTGGCCTGCACCTGCCCTGCCAGCTTCATGATCTCGCGCTTATGCAGAAGAAGCTTCTTTTTCCTGAGGGGCTCCCTGTTGAAAATATTGCCCTTTTCATAGGGACTGATATTCATGCCTTCGACAAAAGCCTCTCCGTTGTCAATGGTGACATAGGCCTCTTTGATGCTGCATTTTCCCTGCCTGATCGATTTCACTTCCGTTCCGAACAGTTCGATGCCTGCTTCATATTTCTCCTCTATAAAGTAATCGTGATAAGCCTTTTTATTGTTGGCTACAGGCTTGATCGCTTCTTTGGCACTCATTTTCTTCCCTTTCTGCTGCTTTGTCTGTCCCGTGCAGGCAAGAAGTCAACTGTCCTTCGGACAGGGTCCGCTCCTGCGGCCACAACGTCCATTTTCTGTCCCAGCACGTACTTTCTTCCGGTGTACTCACCTACAAGTATATACTTTTTTTCATCGTACGCATAGAAATCATCCGTCAAATCGCTGATGCGGATCATTCCTTCCACCGTATCCGGAAGTTCCACATAGATGCCCCAGGCCGTAATGCCGGAAATAGTCCCGCTGAAGCTTTCTCCGACCTTGTTCTTCATGTACTGCGCTTTCTTGAGTTTCATGGTCTCGCGCTCTGCTTCCGCGGCGCGCTGCTCCATGGCGGAACTTCTGAGCGCCGCACCGGGCAGTGAGAGGTTTAATCTGTCGATCGCCGCCTCATCCATCTGTCCGCGCAGCCAGTATTTAAGACTTCTGTGCATAATGAGATCCGGATATCTGCGGATCGGAGATGTAAAGTGGCAATAGTATTTGAGTGCCAGGCCGAAGTGACCCTCGCAGGCGGTCGAGTACTGTGCCTTTTGCATGCTTCTGAGCACTACTCTGCTGAGCATTGCCTCTTCCGTGTTCCCTTTGATCCCCGACAACAGATCTCTGATCTGTGCGGGATGCACGCCGCTCTGATTTGCGTGGAACCTGTATCCGAATCCTCTCACCAGTTGAGACAGTTCTCTCATCTTGTCCGGTACGGGCTCGCCGTGGACCCTGTAGATCGTCGGGATCTCAAGATATGCACAGTGCCTCGCCACTGTCTCGTTGGCCAGCAGCATAAAGTCTTCGATCAGATCTGTCGCTTCCGTTCTCTCTCTGGCGACGATCTCAACCGGTCTGCCTTTCTCATCCAGGATGATCTTGGCCTCCGGAAAATCGAAATCAATGCTGCCTCGCTCCTCTCTCTTCTTTTTCAGGATCACGGCCAGTTTTCTCATCTTTCGGAGCATACCCGCAAGTTTCCGCGTCCTGCCCTTGATCCCCCGATAGCCCTGCCATCCGAGTGATCCGGCGATCTCACTGTCGTCGTCTTCTTCGAACAGCCGCATCACACCGTTATAGGAGAGCCTGGCATCTACATGGATGACAGATTCCGTGATCTCGTAGTCCTCCACTTCACCGCTGTCATTGACCGTCATCATACAGCTCATCGAAAGTCTGTCCTCGCCGGCGTTCAGTGAGCAGATCCCGTTGGAGAGCTTTCTGGGCAGCATGGGGATGACACGGTCGGCGAGGTAGACGCTGGTTCCCCGTTTATACGCCTCCTCATCAAGCGCGGACCCCTCTGTCACGTATTCGGCGACATCCGCAATGTGAACACCAAGCTTCCATACTTTTCCATCTCTCACGAGTGAAATGGCGTCATCTATATCTTTGGTGTCTTCGCCGTCAATGGTCACCGTGGGCAGATTCCTGTAATCCTTTCTCTTCTGTTCTGCGATCAGCGCGGGCTGCACATTTATAGAATCCGGGAGCATTTCTGCCTCCCTCAGGACCTCCTCGGGAAACTCCGTCGGGATCTCATAGCCCTTGACCAGAGACAGAATATCCACGCCGGGATCCGTGATGTGTCCCAGGATCTCCGATATGGTCCCTACGGGATTCTCACCGCTCACACTGTATCTTGTGATATCAGCTGTGACTTTATGCCCCTCCAGTGCCTCACCCCTTAGATCTGCCGGGATATCTACCTCAAACGGGATCTTGGGATGGTCGGGGACTACAACGCCGGCAATACTGAGTGTCAGCGCCTTGCCGGGCCCGGATTTTCTTCCTCTCCCTGCCTGCGCGGCTGCGCTGTATCTCTTCTGCACCGGTTTGCGGAAAGCGTGAAAGGTTCCTACAATGCGTTTGAGGCCTCTCTCTATGATCCCCGTCACTTCCGCTTCCGCACGGCGGCTGCGGCCGCCCGCGCCAGGCTCATCCGGACTCCCCTTGAGGATCCGCACCTGTACAGTATCTCCGTAAACAGCGCCGCCGTCACATCCCTGCGGGATGAACAGGTCGCGCTCGAAACCCTCGACTTTAACAAATCCGAAGCCCTTCGCATTGCTGTCGAGTATTCCTGTATATATTTGTTCTTTTCTCTTTTCTCTTTTGCTCATATTCTCCTTACATGATCCACGCGGCGGCAGCAAATGGGAATACGAAAGACACCTCTTTAATATAAGCACGAAAAAAGGGTGTGACTTCCGTGTGCAGATCACTCTGCATCCGCTTTCACACCCCTTCGTAATCATTCATATGTGTCCTGAATCTCAGCAGTCCGGCGCTGTGTCAGAACAGCTGCATATTCAGAAGTATTGCCAGGATAAAGAACGCGATCACAAGACCGGTCGTAAACTTCACAAGGAATCCTTCCATAGAACGGCCCTTGTTCTTGCCCCAGTAAGTCTCGGCTGCACCGCTGATCGCTCCGAGTCCCTGAGATCTGCCCTCCTGCATAAGAATGATGATCGTCATGACAATACTCACCACAATCATAGCGATCGTTAAGATCCAGCGAATAACACTCATTTCAATACCACCTTCGTAAAACGTCATTCTTTCTGCGGACACACTTTCTCCTATGTGTCAAACATTGTTACTTTAACACGTTCTTTTTGAAAAATCAAGTTCAAATATTAACTCAATCTTTTAAACTTAGTTCTCCGGATTTAATCTTCAAAGCAAGCATCAAAGATCTGACCTGCTACGGGCACTGCGTAACTCGAACCCATTCCTTTGCCTTCGATCAGAACGGTAATGCAGATCTCCGGATCTTCATAAGGCGCAAATCCTGTAAACCACGCGTGGGAGCTCTTATTGTTGTCGAACTCCGCGCTTCCCGTTTTGCCGCAGGCGTTGTAGTCTTTTCCGCTGAGCTTGACCGCCGTGCCGTCCGTGACGACCGAGCGCATAAATCCGGACACCTCGTCCGCCACTTCCTGTGACATGAGTGAGCCGCACTCCTGCGGGTCATAGATCTTTAAGACCCTGCCCTTGGCATCGTGGAGTTCATCGACCAGATGCGGCTTCATGAGCACACCCTTGTTGGCCACAGCCGATGTGATCATATTCAGGTGCAGGGGCGTCATAGCCGTTGTCCCCTGTCCGATGGACATCTGCATGATTCCTTCCGTCGAGAGTGTCTGGGGCATGTTGATCGAGCTGCGCACGTAGGGGAGGTCATAGGGGAGTTTCTGGTTGAACATCAGTGTCCGCAGTGTCTCCTCCATCTCCTCTTCGCTGATCTCATTGACGCCGATATTGGCGAAGGAGGCGTTGCAGGAATGGGCAAAGGACTCCTCCAGATCGATCTCACCATGCACTTCGTAGTCGTAGCAGTGGATCGATTCTCCTCCATCCTCGAATACGCCGGTACAGTCGTATCTGTAATCCGTGAGCATGGAGGGATTTTCTCTCAAAAGGTCGATGCAGTCGATGATCTTGAATGTGGATCCGGGGGGATAGAGCCCCTGCGTCCCGCGGTTTAAGAGCGTGCCTGTCTCCGTGTCGCTGATCAGCCTGTCCCACAGATCCTCGATATCGTTCGGGTCGAAGTCCGGTTTGGACACCATGGCCAGAATTCTGCCGGTCTTTACTTCCGTCACGATCACGGCGCCCTCGTAATCTCCCATCGCATCGTATGCCGCCTGCTGGAGATCCGGGTCCAGTGTCGTGATCACATTGTTGCCCGGGTAGAGTTTCTCGTCCGCATCCTCCCTGCCGTCATAGCGCACTTTGTCCGACAGCGGAAGGTTTGAGTGCAGAAGATCGTACTTGTAATACTCCTCCAGTCCGCTCCCTCCCATCTCGGAGTAGCCGACGACATGCGCGTAGACGTTCCCGAAGGGATACCTTCTGATCTGGATGACATTACCGTCCTCGTCCAAAGTCGCTTCCGTCGAAGCGAGAAGCGTCTCCGAATCCGAGGCGTATATGCTTCCCCGGCGGTTTCTCGTCTCAAGGAGCTCGTCCCGCTTGTTGTAGTCATTGTTGAAAAGCTTCACCCTGTCCGCGATCGCAGAGCGGGTGAAATAGAAGCACATCCATCCGAACAGCCCGGCAAACAGAAGGGCAAAAAAGAGAATATGGGATCTGGCGGATTTTCTGGCCTTCTCCGCATTCATCATCTCGCCGGTGTCAAAGATGCCCGGCCTCACATAGCGGGCCGCGGCATCTGCCTGTTCACCTTTAGACTTTTTACGTTTACCAAACATACACAATTCCTCTCACGCTCAGCCCATTCGTCCCTCAGACGTCGAATCGGTCCACGTTCTCATAGTCCGCGTTCGGATCATAGATCGGAACGCCCTTGAAATCCTTGTAAAAATCCTGCTCCTCCTGACTCATGCCCCCGTACCGCGCATCATCGTTCCCGTCTGCCTGTCCTCTCATGTCCGCGGCAGTTGCCGGGCCCCCGTCATAAAGTGCCCGCTCCTGCTCGTATCGGATCTTAAAGCGCTCAAGGCGCTCTTCCTGCAGCATAAAGATGGCGCTCACAATGCCGAACATGACAAAAGTAGTCAGGATCGAGCTGCCTCCGTAGCTGACGAGCGGCAGAGTGACGCCGGTCAGCGGTATGAATTTCACCTCGCCGCCGATCGTCAGGAAAGTCTGGAAAATATAGGCCATTGCCGTCCCGAATGTATAGAGCTGGTAAAACTTATTGGAATAGCTGTGTGCCAGCATCAGGAAATCAATAAAAATATTGAGGCACAGCAGCACCAGGCAGATTCCGAAAATGATGCCCATCTCTTCGACGATCGCCGCATAAATAAAGTCCGATTCCACAAAGGGGATACTGGACGGCATGCCCTGCATGAGTCCCGCGCCGAAGAGGCCGCCGAAGCTCAGGGCAAACAGCGCCTGTGTGATCTGGTACCCGTTTCCGTCGATGGACGACCACGGATCCAGGAATACCTGTACCCTTACCCTGATGTGGGCGAACAGGAAATAGCAGATCACTGCACCTGCTATGCCCAAGAGGATCCCGCCGATCAGGTACTTCCACTTCCCCGTTGCCAGGAACAAAAGGGAAATATAGACAAAATAGAAGATCAGGGCGCTTCCAAGATCTCTCGAGAGCATCAGGACGCCCACATGGGCGATGGCCGCCCCGGTCAAAAAGGCGATATGCCCTCTTGTATTCTCCTCGCAAAGGGCGCTGGCCATGAAGAGGATAAACAGTATTTTGACAAATTCACTGGGCTGAAAAGTCAGCCCCGCAATTGACCAGCTCAGTTTGGAACCGTTAGTGAAGGAGCCCATAAGGAGCACTGTCGACAGCGCCGCAATGCCTGCGATCCCGTAGAGATAAGTCCCTTTCCTGATCAGGTCCAGCTTGTTGCGGACAAGCGGGAACAGAAGGACGAACAGGATCCCGGCAAGCGCGATCAGCAGCTGCTTCTGCGCCTTGACATGATTGATCCTGGAAATAGTGACAATGCCGATGCAGAACAGCATCAGGACATTGTTGAGCATCAGCATGTTCGCACTCTTATACAGAATGCGGTAGAGCACAGCCGTCCACAGCACGATTATGGTCAGCAGGACACCGAAGATCACAAGATCTTCCTCCTCGGCCATGATCGCAAGCGTCAGAAACGAGTTGATCGTGAACACAGCCATGCAGAGCCTCTGCATGACCTCACAGGTCCTTCTCATCTCCTTGCCGGCCGGCAGCGCTAAATATGCGAGCAGAGTGTAAAGCACCATGGATGCCGAAATCAAATACTTGCTGTATGAAACAGCATACGCCTGCATACCATCACCAACCTTTCATTGGTCTGTCCGGGTCAGATCGCACTCTTTCTGAAATGACCCGTCGTAAATTCCTTAAATATACGCTTCGCGTCGTTCTCGTCCTTTCCCGACGCGTAGAAGCGGAGGATCTCCCCGGTCCTGTCCCCGCTCTCTGTCGTAAATGACAGGATCCAGCCGCCGGCGCTCATGAGCACCGGGTCCTCACGGCAGACAAAGCTGTGGAGCGAGAGGGGAAGACTGTTGAAGATCACATTGGAGCAGTGGCTGCACACGCAGCGCACGGGAAAACGCATCCCCTTCCTGTCTTCGAGATAATACATCTCCTCTTCTCTGCGGCTGCACCGGCCCGCCGTCTTCTTCACACAGCCGGCGGTGATCATCATCGGGATCCTTCCGTAAACGGTCACAAGCTGCCTCCCGGAAGTGCTTTCCATGAGAGGGAGCATGTCTTTGGCTGAGAGTTCCCATCCCGTCGAGAGCAGGTCACAGTGCTCAAGGAGCAGGTCTCTCGCCTCGCAGTTCCACTGATAGAGAGAACCGTCCGCGATAATCGCATCATTGTACTTCTCTTTTTCCAAAATATCAAGCTCTTCAAGGGTTCTCACCATGACACCCTGAAAGCCCCGGCCGGCTCCGTCCCGGTCCCGCATACCGCGGATCCGGCCTTTTAAGCGCTCAAGGCTGCTTCTCCGATAGGCGTGAGGAAGCGCGAACAGGATCTGCGTCCCGTCCGGGATCCCATCAGCATTTTTCTCCAGAAATGCCATATTGTCCGGCGTCTCCTCTGCAATGATATGCCTGACGCCGCACTTAAGCGCCGCCTGAAGCTGCTGGGACGTCGTCACCTGGGCCCATATTTCCGGCCTTTGCGAAGAGGAGCTGCTGGGCGTCGCAAGGCTGTCATCCGCACGCACATCGCTTTTTTTCTCAGCCTTTATTTCCGCGCTCCTGAATGCCGTGCTCTGATTATCCGCTGAACGATCTTTTGCACTCTGCAGGAGCTTCTCCTCGAGAAGGCTCAGTCCCTCTCTTCTGAGTGCGTTCAGCGAAGCGACCGGGAGAAAAACGTCTCCTTCCGTCTCCACTTGCAGTCTGTCAAATTCAAAGACAGAGTCCCCTGTCTTTCTCAGCCGCTTTTCAATCTCTTCACCTGACATCGGCCTTTTCTGAGCCTTTTGCACATTCTCTCCGTACACGGAGACCGTGATCACAGCGTTCTCTTCCCCGCGATCATCGTCCCTTTCCCCTGAATGGAAGCGCCCGGGGCGCTCTGCAGTCAAAGTGAGCAAGGCGCGTTCACCGGGGGCCAGGACCGCTTTGCCGTCGATCTTCTTTTTGCGCGTTTCTGAAAGGTATTTCTTCTCGATCTCTTCAAGGAGCTCGTCGTCCGTCCCCGCATAGCCGGGTTTGCCGATCGTAAGGAGCTCCCGCCCGTTTCTTTTATCATAATACCCTGTGCTGAGATCGGATCTCAGATAGAGCGCGCGGAGCCGGCGCATATCCTGCGCGGACACCTTCCACGGTCTCTTCCTTCCCTCTGCATCCCACACGGCATAGAGATCCATGTATTTCCTGTAGAGCGCCGTGACGCCCGCCGCATAGTGAGGGCTCTTCATTCTCCCCTCAATTTTGAAGGAGTCGATCCCGGCATCTATGAGATCCGGCAGGATCTCGAGGACGCAGAGATCGCGCATGGAGAGCGGATATTCTTCCTTCTTTCCCGAAGTGAGCTTCACATACTGCCCCTCCGGATCCAGGATCTTATAGGGAAGTCTGCAGGTGCCCGCACACCTTCCCCGGTTGCCGCTTCTGCCGCCCAGAAAACTGGACATCAGGCAGCGCCCCGAATAGGAGTAGCACATGGCGCCGTGGATAAAGCACTCCACGTCCACAGGCTCCTCCCTCTTGATCGCGCGGATCTCCTCGAGGGACAATTCTCTGGCGGGAACGACGCGGACCACACCGAGCTCTTTGAGAAAGCGGACAGACTCCGGCCCCGAGACCGACATCTGCGTGGAGGCGTGGACATCCAGTCCCGGGCACCGGGTCCTGAGTGCCCGGATCAGACCCAGATCCTGTACGATGGCCCCGTCGAGCCCTTCTGCCGTAAGCGCCCGGGCAAAATCCAGCGTCTCTTCAAACTCGCTTTCCTTCGTGAGCACATTCAGCGTCAGATAGACCTTGCAGCCGAATATATGGGCTTCCCTGATCGACCTGACGATATCTTCATAGGTAAAATTCTCCGCATAGGCCCTGGCGCCGAATTTCTCGCCGCCAAGATAGACGGCGTCCGCGCCGGCCATGAGTGCTCCGAGAAATGCTTTTCTGCTCCCCGCGGGAGCCAGTAGCTCAGGCAGTTTCGTCCTGCTGCTCTTCATCTTCTCTCCTTAATAGATCCCGGATGGATCTTAAGTGTATCTGATATTTAGATCTGATATTTATACTTAAAACAGGATCTTTACTGTGGTCTTCACAGCGGTCCTCACTGTAAGCAAAAAGCAGGCGCCGGCCGCCGGTCCCGCCTGCTTCTTAGGGAAGCGGGAGAACCGGTCACATGGATGATCCATGAAATAGACGGAGTCCCGACTGTCTCATTACAGCACTATACGTTCTTTTTCTTCTTCTGGTCAGCCGCGCTCTTTTTAGCGTCAGCTGTATTCTTCTTTGGCTCGGCAGCTTCTTTCTTTTGGTCAGCCGCGCTTTTCTTTGCATCAGCTGCGTCCTTCTCAGGGTCAGCCGCGCTCTTTAACGCACTTTCCAGTTTCATCTGGGCCGCTACAAGTTCGTGTTTGATATCATAGAGGTCATTGTCTTTTTTGTCAATTACACGCTGCAGCTCTTCGTTCTTTTCCATCTCCTTGAAATAATCTTCGGCAATATTGAGATTTAAGAGGATCTGCCTCATATCCTGGGGCATTTTGCCGTAATCGGCGTCGTCATTCAGCTCCCGGATCTTGGTGTTGAGGTAGTCCGCCACCTTCAGTATATACTCCTCGCTCTCATATCCGCTCAGAGTGTAGGTCTTCCCGCCGATATTCACCTGCGCATCTGTCTTTTCCGCCATCATAACCTCCGTTTCCAAGCAAAATGCTTATGTCTGGTCGTCGCTGTAAGGGATTCCCAAATGTATATAGGCCTCCCTTGTCGCCATTCTCCCCCTGGGCGTCCTGTTGATCAGGCCGTTCTGCAAAAGGTAGGGTTCCAGAAGGTCCTCCAAAGTCCCGGGATCCTCGCCGATCGCGGCTGCCAGTGTATCGAGCCCTGCCGGCCCGCCCCCGAACTTCTCGATCAGGGTAAACAGGAAATTCCTGTCCGCCCTGTCCAGTCCCATGCGGTCCACGTCCATTAGGTCCAGCGCCGTGCGCGCGACTTCCAGCGTGATCCTGCCGTCGTAGCGGACTTGTGCAAAATCGCGCCCCCTCTTGAGGATCCGGTTGGCCAGCCTGGGTGTGCCGCGGCTTCTGCGGGCAAGTTCTGCCGCGCCCTCTGCGTCGATCGGCACGCGAAGCTTACCGGCGCTCGCTATGACGATCTGCTTCAGCTCCTCTGTGTTGTAAAACTCCAGCCTGTGGATCTCGCCGAAACGGTCCCTTAAGGGCGCAGAGAGAAGTCCCGCTCTCGTCGTCGCCCCGATCAGCGTAAAGTGCGGCAGCTCCAGCCGGATCGACTTGGCCGCCGCGCCTTTGCCGATCAGGATATCGATGGCAAAATCCTCCATGGCCGGATACAGGACCTCCTCCACCTGTTTGTTCAGGCGGTGGATCTCATCCACAAACAAAATATCGTTGGGCTTAAGTCCGTTGAGGATGGCCGCCATCTCGCCCGGCTTCTCGATCGCCGGACCGCTGGTGACCCTCATGTTCACTCCCATCTCATTGGCAATGATCCCCGAGATCGTCGTCTTTCCCAGTCCGGGAGGACCGTAAAAGAGCAGGTGGTCCAGCGGTTCTCCTCGCTGTCTGGCCGCCGTGATGGAAATGCCCAGGCTCTCCTTGATCTTGCTCTGCCCGATATAATCATCCAGCCTCTGCGGTCTGAGGGAGCCCTCAATGCGGCTGTCTTCCTCGGTAAAATTTGTCTCTATCGTTCTCCTCATCGTTCTGTTCTGTGTCGTTTTATTCTGTATCGTCCTGTTCTGCATTCGCCTGTTTCCGTTTTCCCTTCGTCACAGATTTATATGTATTCTCAATTATACTTTACTGATCAACAGACGCCTACATAAACCGCAGCGCTGCCTTGAGGATGCTCTCCGTATCCGCGAGTTCCATGGACTCCTCCCGCGCTTTCTCTCTGCATGAGCGGACTGCTTTCGCGGCCTCCGACCTGGAATAGCCGAGCGCTGTGAGCGCCTCCACTGCTTCCGCGGCGGCGTCGTCCATTCCGGCTTTTCCGGCTTCGGGTCCTTCTGCGAGGCCCGCTATAGAAGCCGTATCCGTATTTCCGGCTGCAATGGCGAGCATCTGAGCGTCCCTCATCCCTGCCACTTTGTCGCGCAGATCCAGGATCACGCGCTCTGCAGTCTTTTTGCCTACGCCAGGTGCTCTCGCGATCATCTTGGCATCTCCCGTCATGATGGCGAACCGAAGGTCATCTGCGGTCCCCACCGACAACAGCGCCAGCCCGCCCTTGGGACCGATGCCGCTCACGGTGATCAGAAGCTTGAACAGCTCCAGGTCCTCCCTGGATGTAAAGCCGTACAGAGCGATCTGGTCTTCCCTGAGATATGTGTACGTATAGACCAGGACCTCCTCGTCTCGGCCGGCAGCTGAAAGCCGCTGGATCGTCTCCCCGGCTGCCCTGACTTCATATCCGACGCCTCCGACGTCGATCACCGCCGCCCCGTCGTATACGGCGGCGACATATCCTCTCAAAAATGCGATCATTCCAACCTCTCATAAGCGGCTTTTGCTTGTCCTGCCGCTGTATTTTGACATCATTCCGTATCCGTAATGAACTTTATTATACATCCCGGACCTTTCTTTTACAATTTTCATCCGTGAAACCTTTTTTTCTATGTTATTATAAATCGTAACCGTTCAGTGCCGCTTCCGTTCGGACTGATCCGGCCGCGCGGCCGGCCGGCACAAACGATTCATCAAAGATTATTATGTAAAGGAGCGTTTCTAATGGGAAAAGTATTCCGTTTTAACAAAGATGTGGACACCGATCAGATCATCGCTTCGCAGTACCTTCTCTATCCCACGGTGGAGGAAATGAAGGTCCACGCATTTGAATCACTGGATGCGGATTTTGCATCCGAAGTCAGGCCCGGTGATTTCGTTGTCGCAGACAGCAATTTCGGCTGCGGTTCCTCCCGCGAGCAGGCTCCCGCAGTTCTCAAAGCTCTGGGCGTCAAGGCCGTTCTGGCCCCCTCTTTCGCCCGGATCTTCTACAGAAATTCCATCAACATCGGCCTTCCGGCAATTGTCTGCGAGGGACTTTACGATGCGGTGAAAACGGGGGACGAGATCTCTTTGGACATGGAGAACGGGACTGTCACTGCGGGAGATCAGGTGTTTTCCTGCACAAAGCTGCCTGTTCACCTTCAGAAGATCCTCGATCAGGGCGGACTGATCCGTTCTCTTGACGAGATGTGAATTCACAAACATACGAAAAGATGGAGGATACCACTATGGGTATGACAATCGCTGAAAAGATCATTGCCCGCGCAGCAGGCGTACAGACCGTCCGCGCAGGCGAGATCCATACCGTCGCGCTCGATTATCTGATGAGCAACGACGGAACCACTCATCTCACGATCGATATGTACAATAAACTTAAGAATCCGCGCATTGCGGATAAGGATAAACTCGTGTGGATCGTGGACCACAATGTCCCCTGCGACAGCCCCAAGACGGCCGCATCCCAGAAGAAGATGCGTGATTTCGCCAGAGAGAACGGGATCACATTCTATGAAGGCGCAGGCGTATGTCACCAGATCATGTGTGAAAACCACGTCGTTCCGGGACAGCTGATCTTCGGAGCGGACAGCCATACATGCGCATACGGTGCGCTCGGAGCCTTCGGCACCGGTGTGGGCTGCACCGATTATCTCTACGGTATGGTGACGGGAGGTTCCTGGGTCCTGGTCCCGGAAACACTTCGCTTCAATCTGACCGGAAAGCTCGGTGAGCGCGTGACCGCAAGAGACCTGATCCTGTCCATCATCGGCATGATCGGTGCCAACGGCGCCAACTATCACGCCATGGAATTTGTCGGTGACGGCATGAAAAATCTCACGATGAGCGACCGCATCTCCATCTGCAATCTCTGCGTGGAGGCCGGCGCCAAGACCGCTCTCATGGAAGTCGACGAGATCACTCTCGCATATCTTGAAGAGCACGGCGGAAGAAAACCCGCCGCGTGCTTTGCAAGCGATGAGGACGCCGTTTTCGAGAAGACATACGACATCGACCTCTCCTCGATCGTACCGGTCGTCGCAAAGCCCCACTTTGTCGACAATCTGGCCCCCGTCGATGACGTAAAGGGCGTGAAGATCAACGAAGCCTTCCTCGGCTCCTGCAATAACGGCCGCATCGAGGACCTGCGCCTGGGTGCCTCCATCATCAAAGGACACAAAGTTGCCGACAAGGTGCGCTTCCTCGTTGTTCCCGCAAGCCGGGAAGTTTACAGGCAGGCTCTTAATGAAGGCCTTCTGGATACCTTTATGGAAGCAGGCGCCATGGTCATGAATCCCAACTGCAGCGTGTGCTGGGGAAGCTGCCAGGGCGTGATCGGCGAGGGCGAAGTCCTCATCAGCACGGGCACGCGCAACTTCAAGGGCCGGGCAGGCGACAAGAATTCGTTCGTCTACCTCGCAAGCGCAGCGACTGTCGCCGCTTCCGCCATTGCCGGCGAGATCGTCTCTCCATATACCTATTAAGCAGATCACAGGCACGGAGGTTACTTATGGAACAGTTTACAGGTAAAGTATGGCTCCTGGGTGACGACATCGACACCGATATCATCATCCCCACCGAGTATCTCGCGCTCAAGACCGTGAGCGACATGGCTCCTTACGGTTTCAGCCCCCTGCGCCCGGAACTGGCAGCGCAGATCAGGCCCGGCGATATCATTGTGGCCGGCAAGAACTTCGGCTGCGGCTCTTCCCGCGAACAGGCGCCTGAAGTCATTAAAGCCCTCGGCGTCCGCGCTGTCATCGCGCGCTCCTACGCGAGGATCTTCTTCCGCAATGCCATCAACAACGGGCTTCTTCTCATTGAAAACGACACGCTCTGCGATGATGTGAAGGAAGGCGACGAGATCACCGTCAAGGTTGGAGAATCCATCGAATACGGCGGCAAGTCCTATCCGATCTCCGCGCTCCCCCAAAACCTGCTGGATATTCTCGAGGCCGGCGGCCTCGTGAAGGCTATGCAGAAGCTGAACGGAATTTCGGCAGATTGACGTGGTGCCGCCAGGATTCGGCAGATTGAAAGGAGCAGACATATGGGTTCAACTTTAATTGAAAAGATATTTGCACACAACATCGGGGCCGCTTCCGTGAAGGCCGGCGATATCATCACGGTCAATGTGGACCGCGTCATGATCCACGATATTTTTATTCCCTTTGTAAAAGACAAGTTCGAAGAAATGGGCTTTAAGAAGATCTGGGATCCGGACAGGACAGTCCTCATTTACGACCACCTCGTACCGGCCAGCCAGCTGGATGACCCCCGCCACCACCACATCGGCGATGATTTCTGCGACAAATACGGCGTGAAGAACGTCCACCGGTCCGACGGCATCTGCCATCAGCTGATGACGGAAGCCGGGTATGTCAAACCCGGCGACGTCGCCTTCGGCACAGACTCTCACACTGTCACCTACGGCTGTGTCGGCGCCTTCTCCACCGGGATCGGCTATACGGAGATGGCCAGCATTCTCGGCACAGGCAAACTCTGGGTGCGGGTCCCTGAGACGATCCGCATCAATATTGAAGGCACACTCCCTGCGAACGTCACCTCCAAAGATATCATTCTGACGATCATCGGAGATCTCCGCGCGGACGGTGCCACTTACAAGTCCCTTGAATTTGCGGGCAGCACTGTGGATGCCATGTCCGTTGCAAGCCGCATGACCATGTCCAATATGACCGTCGAGTGCGGCGCAAAATGCGGGCTCTTCGCTCCCGATGAAAAGACTGCAGAATACTGCGGACTCGGCGGACTTGACAGCTTCCTCATGACACTGCACGGTGATGATGACGCTGAGTATGCACAGGTGCTCAATTACCGCGCTGAGGACTTTGTCCCCGTCATGGCCTGTCCCTCTCAGGTGGATAAGATCAAGCCGGTCAGCACTGTCATTTCCGAAGCAGGGGCATATGAGAACGGCACAGTCGTTCCCGGCGTCGGTCTCATCGACAAAGGCTCGGTGCGCGTGGATCAGGTTTTCATCGGCTCCTGCACCAACGGACGGCTGGAGGACCTGCAGGCGGCTGCCGCCGTGCTCAAAGGCCATCATACGGCGCCTTTTGTCAAGCTGATCGTCACGCCTGCCAGCCGCAAGATCTACAGAGAAGCTCTTGCAGACGGTACACTCGGCATTTTGTCCGATGCGGGCGCTATGATCACGACCCCCGGCTGCGGGCTGTGCTGCGGACGAACCGGCGGCATCCTCACGGATCATGAGGTTGTTGTTGCTACCAACAATCGCAATTTCCTCGGCCGCATGGGAACTTCCAAGGTGAATATTTACCTCGCTTCTCCCGTCACTGCCGCTGAGTGCGCGGCGGCCGGAGTGATCGTCGCGCCGTAAAGAGACAGGGGACGGTTCTCTGTCTCCTCACTATCTTCTGAAACTGAATGATGACACAGAAAAAGCCGGATTTGTCCCCGGCTTTTTCTGTGCTTTTCAATATAATAGGAGACAGAGAACCGTCCCCTGTCTCCTTTAAAACTTTTTAGTTGTTGATCAGCATCTCCTCTTCCTTGTTCCAGCTGTACATCTTGCGGATCTCCGCACCGATCTTCTCAGCGGGATGCTCAGCATTGAGCTTGCGCATAGCGTTGAAGTGCACCTGTCCGCCCGCATCGCTCATCTCAAGCAGGAATTCCTTAGCGAAGGAGCCGTCCTGGATATCAGCGAGGATCTTCTTCATGGTCTTCTTGGTCTCGTCTGTGA
>ODAI010554733.1_pt1 | contig 15746 bp, 12 predicted proteins | sample 1539321 | NCBI WGS metagenome assembly ODAI01 (sample SAMN02144231, study PRJEB22623) | gut metagenome | biome: sheep rumen | host: Ovis aries | place: New Zealand
GCCCAGGTCCGTTCTGCACCAGCCGGGATCGGTCAGGTTGATCAGCACATCAGTGCCCTGAACTCGGCTGCCAAGATCGATGGTGATCTTATCCAGTGCAGCCTTACTGGCAGAATAGCCCGCCTGGCATACATCCAGTGCAATCCCGCTGGTTGTGTTAAGTTCGGTCTCTCCGAACATATAATTCTTGACCAGATCATAGTACTGCTGCCAGAGATCATTGACCTCAGCCTGGTCTTCTTCTGAGAGTGTGTCCAGACCGAGTTCCTTGGATTTGGAAGTCAGCACAGACTGACGGATTACACCATTGATTACTGCATCCTGTGCATTTGCGATGATGTTTTTATCCGTGATGTCGATATACTGTCCATAATACTGATTATAATAGATCTGCTCCTGCTGCAGATAGTCCTGAACCATGTTCTGAATGGTACCCTTGGTGAATACTTCATCGCCAACCTTGACGATTTCGGTGGCAGCATCCACTTCCGGATCCTTCTGGATCAGGGAACAACTGCTGACGAGCAGCATAAGAACAATTAACAGCGCAATTAATGCTCTCTTTTGCATGGCAATGGTCTCTCCTATCAATAAATATCAATGAATCAATCATTTGACACGTTGCGTATTATACGACGAAGCGTGCGTGATAGCAAGTCAAAAAAGCGTTTTCTGTACTTATGAAGACAGAAAACGCATGATTTGGACATGATTGTTCACGTATGACAGGGTTTTATCCCTCAGAGAAGGGTTTTCAGAGCATAGGTCTTCTGCAGATATCCGTCCAGATTTCCGAATTCACTGACCCGTATGGCATCAAGCTGCATTTCTTCCATGCATGCAATGAGAATGCATATCCCATGAACGATGATATCAGCACGATGCGCCTGTATTCCGGGGATCAGTTTTCGTTCTTCGACGGTCATGTCAGCCAGCATCTGTGCAATTTCATAGACTCTGGAAAGCGGCAGAAGTGTACCATGCAGATGGGTCCGATCTGTCCAGGAAACCTGAAGAACCATGGCTCCCAGTGTTGTAAAGGTACCACCGGTACCATACCATACCGCAGGCAGCCTGAAGTCTGGCAAACGTTCGAGCTGTGCGTGCAGAATGTCTCTTGAAAGCCTGATGACAGGCTGCAGGTCCTGAAAACACCGGATAGGCATCCGTCTTGACAGCCGGACCGCACCCATCTGACAGGAGAAAGCACAGGCAAGGTTCTCACCTTCGCCACACACGATTTCTGTTGAACCGCCGCCGATGTCAATGACACCGCAGTATCCTCTCCCGGTAGCACCCAGAAAGGAAAGGGCGGCTTCTTCGTTTCCACTGCAGATTTCAAGATGGAGGCCTGTACTCTCCCGGAGCATGGCGGCAAATTCGGCACCATTCTGTGCGTCCCGTGTTGCAGACGTGGCAAAAAGATGAATCTCGGATACGCCTTCTTCGCGGGCACTGGACGCCATGCGGTGGACAGCCTGAAGGGTGTACAGCATGGCATCTTCATTGAGCCGGTTGTTCTCATCCAGACCGGCGAAAAGTCGTGTGCCTGCGCGGTCCCGCCTGAGACGAAGCCCTGTATGACCATCAATTGTGGCAACCAGCATACGAACCGAATTGGAACCGATTCCGATGACTGCTGTTTTCAAAGCTGAATGCCTCCTCAGAAAAGCCTGGTTGGGAACGAATGCAAAGAAAGCTCATGCAAAGCATGAGCATGGATTCTTAATTCTGGAGCTGCAGATCATCAAGAATGACCTGCCATTCGTCGGCTGTATAATTGTCGAGCAGTTCAGGGTTTTCGATTTCGAACCGGGTTTCTCCATCCATGATATATCCGAATTCAGAACGGGCACGGTTAACAATATATGTATTGGAATCAATATCCTTGATTTTCTGCTGCAGATTGATTCTGTCCATTTCCCGCTGCGAGTATGCATACTTGAGTGTCAGCTCTTTGGACTGTAATTCAGCCAGCTCCTGATGATTACGGACCAGCCCCCAAACTGTCAGGGTGATAAGGAGAACGCCAAACAGAATAAGGAATTCCCAGCGAACCTGATGTTTACGGCTCATCCGCAATCACTTCCTTTCCCTAAGTAAAATACAAGTATTCGTTCAGATCATGAGGATTCCTGCCGGCTGGTAAAAAATTACTGTTCTTTCCATGCCTGTTGCAGCGCTGAAAGAGTGGCTTCCCATTTTGCCAGGTGCTGTGTTTCCCACAGGGCCGATTCGCAGATCAGGTATTCCAGTTCCATTCTTTTCCCGAACTGCTGTTCCTGAAGGCTCTGTTCAAGTGCTCTGCCAAGACCTTCTTTATCTTCGGTACTCAGGCACAGGCTTTTAAGATAGGTCAGACAGGAAGATAAAAGCTGGGGGATATCCGTATCATATTCTTCATCTTCCAGTGTTTTCTGAAGCTGCTTCAGCCGACTGATGCCTTCTGCTGGCGGAAGTCCACATTCATACTGCTCCATAAGCCATAACCAGGTTTCACAGATGGTATCCCAGTTTTCCTGAGCATGCCCCTGGGCCAGAATGATTTCACCTTTATCCAAGGAAAAGTCTTCACTGGCATGGAGTATGACGGTCATTGGCTGGCCGATCCTGTTATGCAGATCCAGCCAGTCATGAACCTGGAACTCCTGTGCTGAGTCATAGGAAAAACAGGCGGTCATGAGATTGCCGGGATGCGTGAGAAAATCCAGCCGACAGGTTCCGGGCTCGGCATCTGCGTACCGTCTCGGAGAGATCATTTCATACAGGAACGTATCGCCGGTTCCGCCGTCCTCCTTTGCGTGCAACTGGACCTGTTCTTTGAGCATTTCCAGGGTTTCCGGTATATCGTACTCATCAAAGTACGCGCAGTTGAGCAGCATGCGGCGCAGCATTGCGTGCATCGTGGCATCATTGCCGATGATACAAGCACGAGCCCGGTGAAGAACTGCCATGTTTATTCATCCTTTCTGAAATCAGGCATATCATCGAAAGCAATATTGTAATGTTATATTGGACGCTCTGCGGAAAACTCCTGCTTACATGGTGAACAGTGACATCTGGCTGGTTTCACTCATGCCGGCCAGGCTTCCATGTGCCTGAAGGAGATCAATTACACCCTGCCCGATATGTGCACGGGTTCGAAGGTCTTCAATTGATACAAACGGGCCGGCTTTGCGTGCTTCATAAATGGCAATGGCAGCGCTTTCGCCCAAACCACCAAGGCTGGTGAATGGACAGCGCAGATTTCCGTTCTCGATGACGAACTTCCGTATATCACTTTTATACAGATCAACCGGCAGAAAACGTATGCCGCGCATATTCATCTCCAGCACCAGTTCGAGAGCGGTCTGCTGTTCCTTATCCTTGGCACTGGCCTTGTCAGCGGAGCGGATCTCGCGGATCCGCTGACGGCATGTATCCGGATCGATCAGCATGGTGGCAGCATCAAATCCGTCGCCGCGGACAGTAAAATAGGAACAATAGTAGGCTGCAGGGTAATGCAGTTTATACCAGGCGACGCGCAGGCTCATGGTAACATAGGCTACGGCATGGCCTTTGGGAAACATGTATTTGATCTTCTTGCATGAATCCATAAACCATTCCGGTACGTGATGATCAATCATGGCTTTTTCCATATCCGGGGTCAGACCGCGTCCCTTACGGACACTTTCCATGGTTGTAAATGACATCTTGGGTGGTACATCCATGCCGATGAGATAATTCATGATATCATCGCGGCAGCACACGCATTCAGAAAGCGTAGCAGTGCCTGACTGGATCAGGTCCTGGGCGTTACCCAGCCAGACATCCGTACCGTGGCTGAGACCGGAAATCCGGAGCAGCTCTTCCATGGTGCTTGGACTTGTGTCGTCCAGCATGCCGCGCACAAAAGCCGTACCGAACTCAGGTACACCATAGGTACCGGTATTGCAGAGAATATCATCCTCAGAGACACCTAACACTTCCGGTGACTGAAACAGACTGCGTACACCCCAGTCGTCCAGTGGCACATCCTTGAAATTAATACCGGTGAGTTCTTCCAGCATATGCATCATGGTCGGGTCGTCGTGCCCGAGGCAGTCCAGTTTGACCAGGATATCGTGCATTGAGTTGAAGTCGAAGTGCGTTGTGGTAAAGTCGCTCTGCAGATCGTCTGCCGGATGCTGTACGGCTGTGAACTGATAGATCTCATATTCCTTTGGCACAACAACCATGCCACCCGGATGCTGGCCGGTGGTACGCTTGACGCCTTCACATCCCTTGGCAAGGCGTGTTTTTTCCGTATTCCCGGCCTGAATACCGCGCTCTTCCAGATAATGAATGACATACCCGAGTGCTGTTTTTTCCGCAAGACCGGAAATGGTGCCTGCACGGAACACGTGATCATGACCGAACAGTTCCTCAACATAATGGTGTGCCTTGTTCTGATATTCGCCTGAAAAGTTCAGGTCAATATCGGGAACCTTGTCTCCTTCAAACCCAAGGAAGACTTCGAAGGGTATATCAAAGCCGTCCTTCTCAAGAGGCCTGCCGCAGATTGGACAGTTCCGGTTGGGAAGGTCCACGCCCACATGATACTTGGTCTTGTCCACATCAAAGAATCCGCAGCGGCAATGCGTACAGCGGTAATGTGGTGGAAGGGCATTCACTTCCGTAATGCCGCACATCCGTGCAACCAGTGAGGAACCGACGGAACCACGGCTACCGACCAGGTATCCGTCCTCCAATGACTTGGAAACCAGCTTTTCTGCAATATTGTACAGGGTACAGTATCCGTATCCGACAATGGAACGCAGCTCTTTCTTCAGTCGGTCAATCACAATCTTGGGCAGGTTTTCGCCGTACATTTTCTTAGCTGAAGACCAGGTCATGTCCTGAATATTATCTGCTGCGTCTTCCCACAGAGGCTGGAATGTATCTTCATTTTTTGGATGCTTGGGGAAAAGGCGCAATGTGTCGATCTGGTCTGCAATCTTTTTCGGGTTATCGATGACTACTTCATGACAGAGCTTTTCTCCGAGATAGGAGAATTCCTCCAACATTTCATCGGTGGTCTTGAAGTACAGCGGTGGCTGCAGGTCTGCATCCTCATACCCGTGCCCTGCCTGTATGATGGCGCGGTTAATGGCATCATGCGGGTCAAGAAAGTGCACATCGCCGGTTGCTACAACCGGCTTGCCCATTTCCTGGCCGAGACGCACAATCTTGCGGTTGAGCTCGCGGAGCTCATCATCGTCCTTTACCTGGCCTTCCCGGACAAGGAAGGCGTTATTCCCTACAGGCTGGATTTCCAGATAATCATAGAACTCGGCAATCTCCTTCAGACGATCCCAGCTGTCACCGCGCAGTACAGCGCGGTAAAGCTCACCGGCTTCGCAGGCGCTGCCGATGATCAGTCCGTTACGGTACTGTGCAATAATATTCTTTGGCATGTGCGGGCGCCTCTGGAAATACTCCAGATGAGAGATGGAGACCAGCCGGTTGAGATTGATCAGCCCCTCCTGTGTGGCAGCCAGAAGAATGATATGAAAGCTCTCACCAATGGCTCCCCCCTGCAGTCCGTCGTTCAGTGACTGAAGGGTATGCAGTCCGCGGTTATCGCATTCCTTGTACATGAGTGCCAGGCATTGTGCCGTGGCTGTGGCATCATGGACGGCACGGTGTGCATTCTTGAGACTGACGCCCAGACGTTTACAGAGCTGGCCAAGCTTATGCGTTTTCATATCCGGATAAAGTTTCCGGGAAAGCGTAAGCGTGTCCAGTACTGGTGCGTCATAATGCAGATTCAGCCGTCTGAGCTCAGACTGCAGCAGTGCCGCGTCAAAAGACGCGTTATGGGCAGCAATGGGATTTCCATCTATAAACTTCAGCAGTTTTGGCAGTGCGGAAGCCGCGTCTTCCTGGTCGGCGAGCATGCTGTCGGTTATACCGGTGATTTCTGTGATCTTCTGAGGCAGCGGGACGCCGGGGTTGACCAGCAGAGACAGCGAGTCCTGAATGACACCGTCCATAAGCTTCACGGCACCGATTTCTATGATCCGGCATGTGTTGGTATTCAGTCCTGTGGACTCAAAGTCAAGCACAATAATGGGACCGGATGTAGGACGCTGATCAGGATGATCGACAACATGGCTCTCATTGATGAGGTATCCTTCGCATCCGGGAATCAGTTTGATGGGCTTGCCCTTTGCAGCCTTGAAAGCAGCGGGGAATGCCTGCAGTACACCATGGTCAGTGATGGCTACAGCGGGATGTCCCCAGGCCACAGCGCGCGCAACCAGGTCCTCAGGATGCCCGAGGGCATCCATGGTAGACATGTTTGTGTGCATATGCAGTTCCACACGTTTTTCTGCAGACGTGTCCTGGCGTTCGATTTTCTCCATGGGCACGATATCGCGGGCCATGATGGAAAGCTCGCGGATGTAAGTGTCATATGTGCATTCGCCACGGACGCGGACATTCATGCCAAGCTTGATCTGCTTGACCTTGTCCATAACAGCCTGGCGTTCTTCATCTGTGATCGGGCGTTCGTCTTCTTCATTGCGGCGGCCGAATCCCTGGCTTTTCCTGTAGCGCAGAAAGACCTTGCATGCAATGGAGGAGGTGTAATCCGAAAGTGAAAAGGTCAGGAGCAGGGTTTCGCCCCCCCGAAGCTCCTTGGTTTCCATATCAAAAATATCACCCTGGACCACCACGAGCCCGGCATCACTGGAGAGCTCTTTCATAGGTATGGGGTGTTCGCCGATGGTGCGCCCGATGATCGGCTTACCGATAGCGGTTTCGCTCATGCCGTCAGGCATGTCCGGGTGCGCAGGTTTTGTGGACTGGGCAGCAGGCTTTGCCGTTTTTGCCGGTTCTGTTTTTGGCTCTGCTGCGGACCGGACGGGCGTATTCTTTTCTTCCTGTGCATTCAGGTCCTGCTGGGTATAGGTTTTGCTCAGCAACCGTTCACGTTCTTCCCGCAGAACCTGCATTCTGTGCTCCTGGTCACCGGCAACAGCCAGTTCAATCTGGCAGTCAACGGAGAAAATATCGTGGATCGCACGCTTCAGGCGTCCTGCGGTATTCAGTTTGGCCATGTATTCCATGGAAAAACGGCCGGGGAATGTCAGTGTTATGACATTTCCCTGGCAGCGCCAGTCGATCTGATCAATCCAGGGAGCACTGGCGGGATAATTGCGTCTGAGAAAATCCACCAGTACCTGCTTGTAAGCGTGGACGTTTTCCAGAAAGTCCTGCCCAAGGGATGGCGAAACCACACGAAGGGCGAGCGGCTTTTGCGGGAATATGGACCTCAGGATCTTCTCAAGACGCAGGAATGCCTGTTCATCGACCAGTGTGCGGCTCTGAAATGTGATATAGACCTTATCCTCATCACGGACATAAACTACAGTAGGGTGTTCGAGAGATCCTTTCAGGAAAGGGAGCTCAGCATAGATGCGAGCCAGCAATTCATCATAGCTCATAAGCGTAATCCTTATTTACTGCATCTCGCTTGCCATCCGGCGTGCCTCCCGGATCAGTATTTCAGCGAGATCACCTTCTACGGTGCGAGGGGGTTCACCTTTACGGAACAGCGCACCCTTACCATCACCGCCTGCTATGCCGATATCAGCCTCACGGGCTTCACCGGGACCATTGACCACACAACCCATAACAGCGACCTTCAGGGGGACGGTAAGGTCTGAGAGTCCTTCTTCAACTCTCCGTGCGATCTCAGGGAGCGGGATCCGCGTGCGGCCGCAGGTCGGGCAGGCAATCAGCTGTACGCCGTCTTTCCTCAGGCCGATTGCACGCAGGATGGAAATGGCAGCATCCACTTCGGGTACAGGGTCACCAGTGAGACTGACACGGATGGTATCTCCGATGCCATCCAGCAAAAGGGCACCGATACCGATTGCACTCTTTACGGTACCCTGTCCCGGGAGCCCGGCCTCGGTAACACCAACGTGCAGCGGATAATCGCAGGCCTTGGCAGCCAGTCGGTAAACCTGAACGGTGGTGGGTACATCACTGGCTTTGAGTGAAAGCACAATATCGGAAAAATGTGCGTTTTCAAGCATACGCGCATGCCGGAGTGCACTGTCCAGCATCCCCTGTGCTGTGACACCGCCATCCCGGGCAAGAATGTCCTTTTCAACAGAACCACTGTTTACGCCGATGCGGATAGGAATATGATGCGCTCTGGCGCAGTCGGCGAGCATGCGTACGTGCGCTTCACCGCCGATATTCCCTGGATTGATGCGCAGTTTGCTGATCCCGTTTTCAGCAGCCATAATGGCAAGCCTGTGGTTGAAGTGAATGTCAGCAACCAGCGGGACAGGGGAAGCATCCACCAGAGCACGTACGGCAGCAGCACATTCTTCATCATACACGCTGACGCGGACAATATCACACCCATGTGCAGCAAGCGCACGGATCTGTGAAAGGGTTGCTTCCACGTCCCGGGTATCCGTGTTAGTCATGGACTGGATCAGGATCGGATTGCCACCACCCATCTTCAGGCGGCCTACAGTTACGGTATGAGTCATAGGTTTGCCTCCGTATAGCTTCAGTGAATCAGAGCAAGGATATCCCGGTATGTAAGGAAAAACATGAAACCGAAAAGTAAAACCATGCCGGCAATATTGACAACGGCTTCGCGCTGTGGCGGGATCGGTTTGCGACGGACTGCTTCCAGCAACAGGAAAAGAAAGCGTGAACCATCCAGTCCGGGGATAGGCAACAGATTCATAATACCGAGATTAATGGAGATGACGATCAGCAGATTCAGGAAAGCAGGCAGCCCGCCGGTCTGAACCTGCTGTGAAACCAGGCTGACAACGCCTACCGGACCAGAAGCCTGATCCAGGCCTTCGCCTGTGGTGATCATAGTCTTCAGTGCGGACAGGATGGCCCCGCCTGCATACACGCATTCATCCCATGAGAGTGCAATGGCTTTCGGCAGAGAAATCCGCATGGCAATCGTCTCGAGGCTTCCATCAGGAAGCACCTGACGTGCCAGTGTGCCGCTGACGGTTACACCAAGCCGGTAACGGTCCATGGCAGTATCATAGAAGGGTGTCAGTTCCAGCGTGGTTTCTTCTGTCCCGCGAAGCACAGTAATCTGCAGTGGCGCGTCGCCTTCTTTCCAGGCAGCGATCTTTTCACTGAAAGCATCCATATTGTCAGCAATCATGGATACGCCATCGATCTGGACAATGCAGTCGTTTTCCTGAAGTCCGGCAGACCAGGCGGGACTGCCTTCTTCCACTGCAAGGATGACTGGCTGAATGGCAGTGACTCCTCGGATGGCAAAGACAAGAAAAAGAACGAGAAAAGCCAGAAGAAAGTTCATGCCGGGTCCCATGAGGACAGTCAGCATGCGCTTCCAGACTGGCTGTTTTCCGAAAGCCCGTGGATCTTCAAGCTCTTTTTCATCAGTGGAGTCTTCGCCATAGAATGCACAGAAACCGCCCATGGGAATCAGCCGGAGCGAATAACGGGTTCCGCGCTTACCGACACGGGAGAGAAGCTTGGGCCCGAACCCGATGGCATACTCCTGCACTTCAATACCGCACAGACGTGCGGTAGCGAAATGCCCGAATTCATGAACGGTTACCAGAATACCCAGCAGCAGAATAGCCAGGAGAATATACAAAAACATGATCAAGCCCCTTTCAAACCGCTGAGATATGCACAGGCGGCCCGCCGGGCTGCAGCATCGGCTTGGAAAATATCATCCAGTGTCTCAGCCGGCAGGCCGGGACAGTGCTCCAGTGCATACTCAACGGTATGTGTAATGTCACCGAAAGCAATCCGGCCGCCCAGGAAGGCGGCAACAGCTTCCTCATTGGCACCATTGAGTACGGTACATGCGGCACCGCCTGCATTCAGACATTCGACGGCCAGACGGAGTGCGGGAAACCGTTCGGGGTCCCCTGGCTCGAAAGTCAGTGCTCCGGTCCGGAAAAGATCCAGCGGTTCTGACCCTGTGGGAATTCTTTCAGGATAACTCATGGCATAGGCGATCGGGACGCGCATGTCCGGTACACCCAGCTGTGCAAGAACAGCACCGTCTTCAAACATGACGGCTGAATGTACAATGCTCTGCGGATGAACCAGAACATGAATCTGCTCTGCCGGAAGGTCGAACAGCCAGCGTGCTTCCATGATCTCCAGTGCTTTATTGAACATGGATGCAGAATCAATGGTAATCTTCTGCCCCATGGACCAGTTGGGATGATGCAGTGCCTGTTCGCGTGTGGCGTGGCAGATCTGTTCCCGGCTCCAGGTACGGAAGGGACCGCCTGAAGCTGTCAGGAGCAGTCCGGTAGGCCGGTTTGGCCCGGCTGCCTGAAGGCACTGAAAGATGGCTGAGTGTTCAGAGTCGACAGGAAGGATCGGCTTGCCGATACGCCGTGCCTTCTCCATGACCAGGTGTCCGCCTGTGACCAGCGCTTCCTTATTGGCAAGCAGGACCTGTCTGCCGGCTTCCAGAGCATCCATAACGCTTTGAAGGCCAGCAATCCCGACAACACTGACCAGTACCTGGTCGGCCGGGACCTCTGCTGCTGCGACATGCAGAGCTTCAGGGCCCATGACCCACTGGATATGCCGCAGGTCGGCCGGGACCTCTGTCAGAGGGATTGCTTCTGTCAGGCCTGCCATTTGGGGCTGGAACTTGCGTACCTGCTCGAACAGCAGGTCTTTCCGGGCGCGTGCGGTCAGACAAGCTACCTTAAACCGCTCGGGATGCATTTCAACGATCTGAAGTGCCTGCGAGCCTATGGAACCCGTAGAACCAAGAATAGAAATGGTGGTCATACACCCTCCTGTCAGGCTGTGAGAAGACGGAAACACATGACGACGATTGCCATGAACACAATACTGTCCAGACGATCCAGCATACCGCCGTGACCTGGAAACAGATTGGAGAAATCCTTAATGCCGCAGTGTCTCTTGATCAGGGATGCAAAAAGATCGCCCAGCTGAGAAGCTGCACCGCCGGTCAGACCGATCAGCAGATACTGCCACCAGTGGGGAAGAAGAGGCCATGTGGTTGGTGCACAGATGAGTCTGGCAATCAGGCCGATCAGCATCGCAGCTGCGACAGCACCCACAAGCCCGCCGACTGCACCGGAAATGGTCTTGTGCGGACTGACCTGAGTGCACAGATGAGGGCCTTTCATACGTGTGCCGACAAAAAAGGCCAGGGAATCACAGCTGACGGGAACTGCGATCAGCAGACCGAGCAGTGTGCGCTGCACACTCAATGGCTGCACATGCGACAGCGATATCACGGCGAACCCGGGAAGAACTACGGAAAAAAGTGGCAAAAGACTCATGACTAAATCATCCAGCTGAGGCTGAGCGCGGAAAATCACGCATCCCGCTGTGACAAAAAAGGCGCTCATCAGGATCGGAATGACCACTTTTTCTCCAAAGCATGCAGCTAAGGGTACACTCAGAACAAGTGCAGCCCAGGTGGGCCATGCAACCGGCTGATGACCAGCCCTGCTCAATGCCTGGTACTCTTCGTACAGAGCAAACATCAGGCAGATTACTGTTGTGACGATCAGTGCAAAACCACCGAAATAAATCAGCAGCAGCGCACCGGCGATCAGGAAAGTGGCGGTTATGGCTCTCTGTGTCATGGGTACCCCTTCTTCTGCCTGAGATCAGCTGCGTGAACCGAAACGACGGTTCCGCCTGCCAAACGCCATGAGTGCGTCATCATAATCGGCAACTGTGAAATCGGGCCATAGTGTTTTAGGAAACAGAAACTCAGCATAAGCACACTGATACAGCAGGAAATTGCTCAGTCGCATTTCACCGCTGGTCCGGATCAGAAGATCCACATCCGGCTGACCGGACGTATAGAGATAATCAGAAAAGCTGTGTTCTGTAATACTGTCCGGGGAGAGCCTGCCTTCAGCGGCCAGGGATGCAAGCCTTCGGGCAGCACGGACGATCTCATCGCGGCCGCCATAATTAATGGCGATATTCAGATGCAGGCCTGTATTCTTGGCTGTGCGCTCCTCTGCCTGCAGCAGTGTCTCCTGCTGAAGACGGGGCAGACGCGACTTATCGCCCAGAATCAGGATATGCACATTCTTTGCATCCAGTTCATCGATTTCAGAAGCAAAGAAGTCGAGGATCAGCTGCATGAGAGCATCGACTTCTTCCTGCGGTCTGGACCAGTTCTCGGTGGAGAATGCATACAGTGACAGGGCACGGATGCCCAGGTCATCTGTATGCCGTATGATCTCACGCAGTGTTTCAGTGCCCTGACGGTGTCCTTTGGCCACAGCAAGCCTGTGCTTTTTAGCCCAGCGTCCGTTTCCATCCATGATGATGGCCACATGGGCAGGGAGCCGCGAAAAGTCGTCGGCTGTTCGTGCATGCGGGGCACTCTTCCTGAAAAGGTGTTCAATCGAGAACATGATGGTTCATTCCTCCATTGGGGAAAAAAGCGCAGGCACAAGACCTGCGCATGATGTTTACTCTGTCAGAGATTCCCTGGTTTCAAAGCCGGTCAGTGCTGTGTAAAAAGGTGCCACAGTGATTGTGTCCCCGGTTATGCGGACAACCCGCAGTTCCCCGGATGTACGACCTTTCGGAGGTTCTGTCCGGAGAATCCGGTACTGATCCGCCTGGCCTCCAAGCCGGAGGCGCGCCTCTTCAAGGGGAAAACCGAGCAAAGACTCCGGGCTCAAATCTCCATGATCTCCTTTTCCTTGTTGGCACAGATTTCGTCCACATCCTTGATGGCCTTATCTGTAATCTTCTGGATGCTTTCTTCTGCTTCGCGCTGATCATCTTCCGTGATTTCTGAGTTTTTCTTGAGCTTACGGAACTGTTCCACAGCATCACGACGGATGGAACGAACAGCAACCTTGGCTTCTTCTGCACTCTTGCGGGCAACTTTGGTCAGGTCCTTGCGGCGCTCTTCATTGGTCGGAGGGAACACAAGACGGATGACCTTTCCGTCATTGCTGGGATTGATTCCAAGATCACTTTTCTGAATGGCTTTCTCAATCGGAGAAATCATCTTGGTTTCCCAGGGAGTGATGACCAGAAGTCTGGCTTCAGGAGAGGACACGCCTGCAATCTGATTGATCGGAGTTTCCTGCCCGTAATAGTCTACAGTAATCCGGTCAAGCATCTGTGGATTCGCGCGACCGGCACGCAGGGAGACCATTTCTTTCTGGTATACATCGCATGTCTTGCGCATTTTTTCTTTTGCGGTCTTCAGAACTTCATCTACAGTCATGGCTATTGCCTCCTTAAACCATTGAATTCATCGGGAAATAACTGCTCATATTATAGCGTGAGAGGCAGGAGATAGCAAGAAGGAAAAATGCTGTGTACCGTGGAACGCAGGCCTGCAGGAAACGCATACAGCCAGGATGCATGGGCATGCTGGCTGTATGCATTGAGAAAGACGTTCAGGGATGAATGATGGTACCCATGGGGTCTCCCTGCAGTACACGCACAAGGTTCTGCGGATCATCAAGCCCGAATACACGTACGACGGGCAGGTTCTGCTCAGCACAGAGCTGAAAAGCAGATGCGTCCATGACTTTCAGGCCCTGCCGCAGTGCCTCGCTGTAGGTAATGTCCGGAATCAGTTTTGCATCCGGATCCTTGCGTGGATCGGCGGTATATACACCATCAATATTCTTTGCCATAAGGATTGCATCCACCTGAGTTTCAACGGCTCGTAATACAACCGCTGTGTCTGTGGAAAAAAACGGATTTCCGGACCCTGCGGCAAACAGCACAATCCTGCCGGCGTCCAGATACTCACGGGCACGTATGGCATTGAAAGGTTCACAGAACCGGTCCATATCAACAGCTGACATGACAGTGGCCTCAAGGCCTTCCCTGCGCAGTGCATCTGACATGCACAGACAATTGATGACAGTCCCGAGCATACCCATCTGATCTGCAATGGTAGCATCCATATTGGCCGACGGCCCCTGCCGTCCGCGCCAGATATTTCCAGCTCCGATGACGATACCGATCTGAGTTCCAGTTTCATGCATCTGGCGGATAATGGAAGCCATTTCGTTGACTTTCTCAAAGTCAAACAGGTCCTGATCTCCTTTCAGTGCCTCACCGGAGAGTTTCAGTATGATGCGATGGTAGGTCTGTTCCATGTTCACCCTTCCTTTCGAACCTGAAAAAAGGGAACTGCGATCGACAGTTCCCTTGATAGCAATGATTATGCCTTCTGCATGGCGGCAATCTCTGCTGCCAGATCATCCTTGCGCTTTTCAATGCCCTCGCCGCGCTCGAAACGTGCGAAACGTACGACATCCAGCGGAACACCAGCGGCCTTGGAGACCTCTGCCATCAGACCCTTGATGCTCTTGTCAGGATCCTTGACGAAAGCCTGATCCAGCAGGCAGACTTCCTTATAATACTTCTCGATCTGGCCATCCACGATACGGTCCACGATCTTTTCAGGCTTGCCGGACTCAATGGCCTTGGCGCGCTGAATTTCGCGTTCCTTCTCCAGCTTCTCGCTGTCCACTTCTTCACGACGGACGGCTTCGGGCTTGGCGGCAGCAATCTGAAGCGCGAGGTCATGAGCAAACTGCTTGACTTCGTCGCTCTCCTTGCCCTTTTCATCTGTGGCAACTTCGACCAGAACACCGACTTTGCCGCCCATATGGATATAGGTGGAAACGACACCTTCGGTCTTGAAGCGGGCGAAACGGCGTACGGAAATCTTTTCGCCGATTGCCACTGTGGCTTCGGAAACCAGGTCAGAAATGGTCTTGGTTTCATCGTCCACAAACTTCTGTGTCATCAGCTCATCCACATCCTTGGGATCAGCCTTGGCGATGTGCTTGGCGACATTGTTGGCAAAGGCAATGAAATTCTCAGTCTTGGCAACAAAGTCGGTTTCGCAGTTGACTTCTGCGATCACACCAGTGCAGCCACAGGGGCTGACGTACTGGGCAACAACGCCTTCAGCAGCTACGCGGCTGGCTTTCTTGGCGGCCTGTGCGAGGCCCTTTTCACGCAGCCAGTCAATAGCTTTATCCATATCTCCGTCCGATGCCAGGAGTGCTTTTTTGCAGTCCATCATACCGGCATTGGTACGTTCACGAAGTTCCTTTACCATTGCAGCTGTTACAGCAGCCATGTGTATTCACCCTTTCATCTGTCCGTTTTGAGTTGAGGGAAAGCTTATGCTTCAGCAGGTGCTTCTGCAGCTTCGGCTACAGCTTCAGGTTCAGACTGCTCACCCTGCTTGCCTTCCAGAACGGCGTCTGCCATCTTGCCGGCGATCAGTTTGACAGCGCGGATGGCATCATCGTTGCCGGGGATGACATAATCGACTTCATCAGGATCGCAGTTGGTGTCTACGATGGCTACGATCGGGATGTTCAGCTTGCGGGCTTCGGCAATGGCAATGTGCTCCTTGCGAGGATCAACAACGAACAGAGCGCCGGGCAGTTTCTTCATTTCACGGATGCCGCCCAGGTTGGCTTCCAGCTTTTCACGCTCACCGTTCAGCTTGGCAACTTCCTTCTTGGGAAGTACATCAAACTGACCGTTCTGCTCCATACGGTCGATCTGATTCAGACGATCGATACGGGTGCGGATGGTGCGGAAGTTGGTCAGCATGCCGCCCAGCCAGCGGTTGTTGACGTAAAACATATTGCAGCGTTCCGCCTCGTTGCGGATCGACTCCTGCGCCTGCTTCTTCGTGCCGACGAAAAGGACGCTCTTGCCTTCCATCGCGA
>ODAI014391934.1_pt1 | contig 15746 bp, 13 predicted proteins | sample 1539321 | NCBI WGS metagenome assembly ODAI01 (sample SAMN02144231, study PRJEB22623) | gut metagenome | biome: sheep rumen | host: Ovis aries | place: New Zealand
TCTTGTGCAGCTCCTTCAGGTTCTCGTTGTAGCAGATTTGCACCTTGTGGCAAAGGTCGACGATTTCCTCGAGGAAGGTGAGGTAGTGCATGTTGTTGCGCGAGGCGTATTGGATGCAGCGGTTAAGGTTGATGGTGAGCACGCTCTTCGAGCCCGTGCTGACGCCACCGGCACCAAGGGTGTAGCTGAAGCCGTTGTCCTGGATTTCGTTGCGCAGGCGGCAGCAGGAGGACAGTGAGTCGGCGTTGTCGCTGAGGTAGGTGAAGAAGGAGTGGCCTTCGGCATACATCTCGGCGGTGAAGTCGGCCCATTCCTGGTCGATCACGTCGCCGTCTTTCGAGAGCAGGGCCATCGTTTCGACGGGGAAGGTCAGCACGCTCTTGAGGCGCTCGGCATTGAACCACTTCATGAAACGCTTCTGGAGCCAACTCAGCGATTCCCAGTCGGGCTTGGAGCCGTCGGGGAAGTAGAAGTTGCCGAAGAGCGACTCGAAATAATACCGGTCGTAGTAGGCGATGTTCCAGAACACCGACTGGTAGTTGCGTGCGCCGGCAGGCTGGTTCAAGGAATACACGATTTGCTGGAAACAGTCGGTGATGACCTTGTCGATGGGGCGCGGTTTCAGCGAGGGGTCCACGATTTCGTTGGCACGTTTGTAATAGTCTGTGCCATAGTCTTTTCCGATGAAATAGTTCATATACATCAGGAACTCGGGCGTGGCGCATGCACCGGAGAGTTGCGACGACACCATGAACACCATATTAATGAAGCCGCCGCAGAACGAGCGCAGTTTGGTGGGTGCAGTGGAGTTGCCGCCTATTGATGAAGTGCCTTCGTTGAGCCAAGGGTACATGGTGATGGAGGCGCAATAGTTGGCCAACGAGGTCTCGTCGTTCTTGTATATGAAGTGGTTGTTGAGCAGGTAGAGGTAGCGGTCGGCGAGTTCCTTGCCATAGACTGATTTGATGCGGTCCACAAGCAGACGCCTATTAATACGGATGAAGCTCGACTTGGGCAGCTCGCCGATGAGCGTGGCAATGTTCTTTTTCTCCACGTTGGCGTTGGCGTCATACTTCGAACCGGTGGCAGGATTCGAGGCATTGACGTAGTTGCTCAGAAAGTCGATTTTCTCGCGGATTTCGCGGTCTTCGGTGTGTTTCTGGCGATACAGGATGTAGTTTTTCGCCACGGTGTAATACTGCTCGGCCATAAGTGCCGTTTCCACCTGGTTCTGGATTTCTTCCACGCTGATGCCATTGACCACGCGCACACGGCTCAATATGGCGTTCAAATCCTCGTCGGTAGCGTAAAACCCCGATGCAAGAAAAGCCTTGCTGATGGCGATTTTGATCTTGTCTAGCGAGAAGGCTTCCTGTTTGCCGTCTCTTTTTGTAATGTACAATCCTCCGTTGCTCATAATTATGCTCGTTTTATAAGTTTTTTATTATCATAAGGTTATAAAAATATTTCCTGAAATAACCTTGCTTTGCAAAGGTAAACCTTTTTGCATACAGCAAGCAAATTAATTTTCGTTTTTTTTCTCAACAAAATTATCAACAGGCTAATTTTTTGATTTGGTTGAGGTTGCATTTTTTGAGACATTTTTTGTATTTTTGCACCCCAATTAATATAAGGAATGACATGGCAAAAAAGAAAAAAATCGAGAATAAGCTGAGCACTTTCACGAGTGTCATCCTCGGCATCTTCGCCGACGAACCGTTCCGCCCGAAAAACTATAAGCAGATTTGCAAGATTATGGGAATCAAGGACTTGGCGGGAAAAGACGTGGTCTACAACCTACTTATCGAATTGAAAGACAAAGGTTTGCTGAAAGAAGAACGACCTTTCAGCTATGTGATGAGCACGGCAGGCATGGAGCAGTTCCGCCCGAAGCAGAAATATGTGGAAGGCACCGTGGAGATGAAATCGACGGGCAAGGCCTACGTTATCCGCGACGACGACGAGGGTGAGGACATCTTCATCGCGGCCAACAACACCTACAAGGCACTGCATGGCGACCGTGTGCGTGTGGCCATGTTTCCCAAACGCAACAACAGCAAGCCCGAAGGCGAAATCGTTGAGGTGCTTGAACGCCGCCACACCGACTTTGTGGGCATCCTCAACATCTCGCGCGGCTATGTGTTCGTCCGTCCCGACGTGGATTGGATGCCTGTCGATATCTTCATCCCACGCGGCGACCTGCATCGCGCCAAAGACGGCGACAAGGTCATCGCTCGCCTCGTCGATTGGCCCGACGGCTCAGGCAACCCCTTCGGCGAAATCACCCGCGTGCTGGGCAAGCCCGGCGAAAACGACGTAGAAATGGAAAGCATCCTCGCCGCCCACGAATACCCGATAGAGTTCCCGAAAGACGTTGAGCGCGAGGCGAGCAAGATACCCGTCAAAATCGGCAAGGACGAAATCAAAAAACGCCGCGACTTCCGCAAGACCTTCACCATCACCATCGACCCCGCCGACGCCAAGGACTTCGACGACGCCATCAGTTTGCAGAAGATGGCCAACGGCCATTGGGAGGTGGGCGTCCACATCGCCGACGTGTCGCACTACGTCAGGCCCGGCTCGGCCATCGACCAAGAGGCTCTCGACAGAGGAACCTCCGTCTATCTCGTGGACAGAACCATACCCATGTTGCCTGAAAAACTTTGCAACAACGTGTGCTCTCTCCGTCCCGACGAGGAAAAACTGACCTTCTCCGCCGTCTTCGAGATGGACGACGATGCCAAGATCTACGACCACTGGATTGGCAAGACCGTCATCAAGTCGTGCCGACGCTACACCTACGAGGAAGTGCAGGCCATGATCGAAGGCGGCAATGGCGACTACAAAGACGAAATATTGAAATTCAACAGCTTGGCCACCAAGCTCCGCGAGCAGCGCATGGCCTTGGGCAGCATCAACTTCCACTCGGAGGAGGTGAAATTCATCCTCGACGAGAACAAGAAGCCCATCGACACCTATGTGCGTGAGCAAAACGAAAGCCACGAGCTGATTGAAGATTTCATGCTCTTGGCCAACCGCACCGTGGCCGAAACCTTCGGCAAACCCGAAAGCAAGTGGCACAACCACACCTTCGTGTATCGCATCCACGACGAGCCTAACCCTGAGAAACTCAACAAGTTCGTACTGCTCTTGTCACGTTTAGGCTACTCTATGAACCTCAGCAACCGCAGCACCCTGGTCAATTCTTACAACAAACTATTCAAGGACGTGGAAGGCAAGGGCGAGAAAAACCTCATCGAAACCGTGGCTTTGCGCACCATGGCCAAAGCCGTTTACAGCACCGACAACATCGGGCACTACGGTTTGGCTTTCGACTACTACACCCATTTCACCTCGCCCATCCGCCGCTATCCCGACCTGATGGTGCACCGCCTGATAGAACGCTATCTCATTGAAGGACAAGGATCTGCCGACAAGAAGAAATATGAGGAAATGTGCAAGCATTCCAGCGAGATGGAGAAGCAGGCCGAAGACATGGAACGCCAAAGCATCAAGTACAAGCAGGCCGAATATCTGCAAGACAAGATCGGGCAGGTGTTTGAAGGCTTGGTGTCGGGCGTAAGCAAGTGGGGCTTGTTTGTCGAACTGAAAGGCAACAAATGCGAGGGCATGGTGCGCTACGAGAACCTTCCCGGCGACTATTATTATCTGGACGACGACAACTTCCGCGTAGTAGGCCAGGAAACAGGCCGAGTCATCCAATTGGGCGACGAGGTGCGCGTGGTCGTCAAAGCCGTCGATTTGTTCAAGCACAGGATGGACTTCGAAATGCTGGCCGACGACCTTGGGCAGCGGAAAAAAACGAAACAAACCAAGTCAAAACGAAAAAAATCGTAATTTTGCCGTTTTAATTAAACATTCAATAAAATGAAAAAGCAACACAACTTATTGACTGTCATTTTATTTGCCATTGTCGGACTCTGTTTCGTCAGTTGCAAGAAAGAGCAAATCACCTTGTCGGCATACGAACTTTGGTTTCCGGGCGACGTGGGTAGTGTGCAAGAGATCAGCATCAGCGCCAACTGCGATTGGACCATCAGCATCGACGACGATGCAGAATGGTACACCATCAGGAAGACGTATGACAAGACCGTGATGACCGAAAACGGACCTGTGACGCTTACCCTCATCGACACAACGCAAGTCTTGACAGGAGGAAGAAGTGGCGACATGACGATTGCCATTTTGGCGGATCCGATGGACGACAGGTCGGATCGTTCCTCTTCCTTTACCATCACCTCCAGCAAAGGAAAGGTGCAGGTCAAAGTAAGCGTATTGCAGAACACGACAGACCTCGTCGAACTTACCGACATCAGCAACATGGCTTTTGGCGTATCTAACGTGGCACACTGGAATGTCGATTTCTGGGGCGATGTCATCCCCGACTCATACAAATACATGGAGTTCAACCCCTACGACACGGCTGCGGGCTTCGTCATGTACTTTTATGACGACGGCACCGGCATCCAAAAAGACAACGTAAGCACCGACAGCACGAACTGGTGGCCCTTCACTTATGATTATGACGCCGTTTCGCGCAACCTTCACATCGAATTCGAGACCTGGGCAGACTCGCTCACCGAAATCTACAACGCGCCCGTTCTCGTTGCCACGGAGAATTTGTTCCGTTTTATGCAGGAATTCAAACAACACTCGTGGGAACGTGCCGACATGAAGAAGATTGGTGAGGCACACAAGCCCGAAGCCAAAGAAATGTTCAAACGCGCCAACAAGAAACGCAAAGGCGGAAATGGCATATTCCAGTTCTGATGGGAAGCAAGCTGTTACGCCATATCTCCCTTTTGGGAATTGGAGTTTACCTCTTTGCTCTCATCGTCGTCAGCATAGCGTTTCCAAACCAGGCTTTGCAAACCAAATGGATATTGTGGGGCATCGGGGAAGTCTTGTTTTTCTTTGGGCTTACCACGTTTTTCTATCCACGTTGGAAAAACGACGACCCGAAGCTGTTTCGCCGAAAGGTGTTCTTCACCGCATTAGCAATCAGGGCGTTGTATGCTTTCTTGATGTGCTACTATTATTACTATGAAACAGGCGTTGCTTTCGAGTACGGCGCAGCCGACAGCCTGAGCTACCACAAGTCGTCGCAAACCTTCATGCGGCTCGTCAAGCAAGGCAATTTTTCGGTGGTATTCCAGATTCTCGACAGGTTCACCATGGGCTTCTCCGACCAAGGCTATATGCTGTGGCTTACGTTAGTTTACACCATATTCGGCCCTAATATTTTGACCCCGAGGATTTTCAAGGCCTTGATGAGCGCCTACATGTGTGTCGTGATTTACAAGTTGGCGACGCGCACCATGGGCGAGCGCACAGGCCGTTTGGCCGCCGTGATGTGTGTCTTCATGCCCATGCTGATCCAAAGCTGCGGCCTGCACACCAAAGAGACCGAGTTGTTGTTCCTCTCCATCCTCGCCCTTGAGCGCATGGACTATCTCATCAGAAGCAAGAAATACACGGTTTGGAACATCCTGTTCCCTGTTCTCCTGACAGGTCTCACCTTGGGCTTTCGCACCATCGTCGGGATGTGCCTTATCTTTGCATTCCTCGTGTTTGTCATCTTGTCGCCCAAAGACAGGGTCGGAAACAAAGGGAAAATCATTATCGCCTCGGCCACAGTCGTCGTGTTCTTGGCTTTCCTCTTCACCAAGATAGGCGTCGAAATGCGCTACATCTACGAAAGAAGGTTCTACGACTGGAATTTCCAGCAGGAACGGTACGAGAAGTTGGGCATGAAGCACAGCAAATTGGCACATACAAAGTATCTGGCTCCTGGAGCGTTTGTGGTGCCGTTGGCCCCTTTGACGGAAGAGGCCAACGACCACAACAAGATGATCAACGGCAGTATCTATGTGAAGAATTTGATCGCTTTCTTCGCTATGTTGGCCATCGTTGTGGCGCTTCGGCAAAAGAAATGGCGCGATTTTTCGCTCATCGGGGCCTACGAACTATCCTACTTGGCAATCATCATGTGCTCGTTTGCGGCCAACTCGGAGCGCTATCACGAGCCAGCGGTTCCCTTGCTGCTGCTGATGGCTGCCTATGCCATGACGCGCCTGCGGCGCAAGGACATGACGCTTTTCTACATCTATTGCGCTGTGCTCTTTGCGGCACTGGTCGCTTGGAACTGGCTGAAACTGTCGGCGCGCGGCATAGTGTGATTTTTTTTCAAAAAAACGCTTGCGTTTCAAGAAATAGTTGTATTTTTGCACCCGCAAAAGGGTACCTTGCCCGAGTGGTTAGGGATCGGTCTGCAAAACCGGGGACGGCGGTTCGAATCCGCCAGGTACCTCAAAAGAAAAGCCCGTCAAAAGACGGGCTTTGTTCGTTGGGTCACTTCGTCACCAACTTGAATCCAACACCATGCACGTTGATGATCTCAACCCCCGGGTCGTCCTTGAAGAACTTGCGGAGCTTGGTGATGTAAACGTCCATCGATCGGGCATTGAGGTAAGACTCCTCCTCCCAAATCTGTTTCAAAGCGACAGCACGTTCCAAGGTGCTACCCATGTTTTCGCAAAGCAGCAACAAAAGGTCAGCCTCCTTAGAGGTCAGTTTCTTGGTTTCTTTCCCGTTGGTCAGAACATGACGCGGCGCGTCAAAGGTGAATTCGCCCAACTGATAGGTTGTGGGCTCCGATTTTACAAAAGCGCACCTGCGACTGACGGCCTGTATGCGCATCAGCAACTCATCCATGCTGAAAGGCTTGGTGACATAATCGTCGGCACCAATCCTGAAGCCTTCGAGAATGTCTTCCTGCTCCTTCTTTGCGGTGAGGAAAACCAACGGAACGAAAGGGTTGTTTTTCTTGATCTCCTTCGCCAAAGTAAAACCGTCTTTCTCTGGCATCATAACGTCGAAAAGGCAGAAGTCAAAATCTTGACTGTTAAAGGCCTGCAAAGCCTCTGTTCCATTTTGACATAAAGTTGTGGGAAATCCTTTAGAATCCAAAAAGGCCTTCAGAATCATACCTAAGTTTTTGTCATCTTCAGCCAATAAAATCTTAATCTGTGACATAAGTATTACATCAAAAAAAAAACGTAGGCAAAGATAATGCTTTTTTTTATACCAAACACAAAAAACAACAAAAAAACTCGCTGTTTTATGGTTTTTTCTATTGCTTTTTCCATTTTTCCTATCTTCGCAGCATTAATACAAACACTAATACCATGAAAATAGACCTTTCACACACCAATCCTTTTTTGGACAACGCCGTTGTCAAAGATTTAAAATCAAGAATATCAGATATCTACAAGACGGTTTTCGACAAAACAGGTTCTGGAAACGACTTCCTCGGCTGGGTCAGCCTGCCGTCGGAAACCGACGAAAACCTGCTTGCCGACATTGAAAAAACGGCCGCCGAATTGCGACGCAAGTCGGAGATCTTCGTCGTCGTCGGCATCGGAGGCTCCTATCTCGGCGCACGCGCCGTCATCGAGGCGTTACAAAACCACTTCGCGCCGCTGACGGGCGAGAAGCCTTTGGTGGTCTATGCCGGACACAACATGAGCGAGGACTACCTCTCCGACTTGCTCGCCGTTTTGGACAAGAAAGACTACTCGTTGGCCGTCATCTCCAAGTCGGGAACGACCACCGAGCCGGCCATCGCCTTCCGCATCCTCAAGCAACACATTATTAATAAATACGGCGAGCAGGAAGCCGCTACGCGCATCGTGGCCATCACCGACAAGGCCCGTGGCGCCTTGAAGCAGTTGGCCAACGTGAAAGGCTACAAGACCTACATCGTGCCCGACGACGTGGGCGGACGCTTCTCCGTTTTGACCCCCGTGGGCCTGCTGCCCATCGCCGTGGCTGGCATCGACATCCGCGCCTTGGTGCAAGGTGCTGCCGAGATGGAAAAACGCTGCAAGGAGAATCCCACAAAGGACAACCCCGTGTCGCAATACGCCATAGTGCGCCATGCATTGTACGAAAAGGGCCTGACCAACGAAATCATGGTGAACTACGAGCCGCGCCTGATGTATTTCAGCGAATGGTGGAAGCAACTCTACGGCGAGAGCCACGGCAAGCAACACAAGGGCATATTCCCAGCCTCGGTCACCTTCAGCACCGACCTGCATTCGATGGGGCAATACATCCAAGACGGTTTGCGCAACCTCTTCGAGACCGTGGTTTCCGTCGAAAACAGCAGCCACGAGCTCCGCATCCCAACCGAGGCCGACGACCTCGACCAACTCAACTACATCGCTGGCAAACGCATCAGCGAGGTGAACCACAAGGCAGAATTGGGCACCGTCTTGGCCCACGAGGACGGCGGCGTGCCCAACATTCGCATCATTGTCCCCGAAATTTCTGCCCATGTGCTCGGCGAGTTGGTTTATTTCTTCGAGATGGCCTGCGCCCTCAGCGGTTACCTGCTCGACGTGAATCCTTTCGACCAACCTGGCGTGGAGGCTTACAAAAAGAACATGTTCGCGCTGCTTGGCAAGAAAGGCTTCGAGGAGAAAACCGCCGAGCTAAACAGAAGATTGAATTTATAGTTTGCGGCTGTTTATACGGTAAAATTGTGTATTTTTGCCCTACGTAAACACAAACACCTTTTATTGTGCTCATGAAATTGAAAAAGGCCATTTTTCTTGCGGTTGCAGTTATAGGTTTGGCCTTTGCAGCAAAGGCACAGAACAATGCCATAGGTGTTCGCCTTAGCGGAGGCAATCAATGGTATTGTGGGGAAATCTCCTATCAGCGAAGTATAAATGACCTTAACCGCATAGAGGCAGACCTTGGTTACAGGGTTGATGATGAGTATGACATAGGGTATTTGTTTTTAACGGGCGTCTATCAACTGCATTTTGATATTTCTGCCGCTAAAAACCTTGGGTGGTATTTTGGTTTTGGTCCCAGATTCGAACTATTCTACTATGATGGTCACTCCTATAATCATCCAATTAACTTTGCAGGCGCGGCAGGAGCAGTGGGTCAAGTTGGTATGGACTATCATTTCAATGCCATCCCGCTCCAGCTATCATTAGATTTTCGTCCGTGCTTGTATCTTATCCCTAACGCTGTATTACGATGGGCTGATTTCGGCCTTAGCATCCGATATAGGTTCTAATGGCGGCACTTCGAGCCGAAAAGAACGAAAAACCGCACAATGTTGCGGTTTTTTTTTGCCACAACAACAACCAAATATTTGTAATCAAAAACCATAATCTATTGATTATCAATATTAGTTATTTACAAAAACTTGTAATGGCCGATAGGATTGCGTTTTTCAACGATTTTTTGTAATACATTTGCACCGAAAAACAGAACACGCCATGAACTGCAAATCGGTGAAAACGAAAACAGTTTTTTTGTGCCTCGCAGCACTTCTGCTCTTCCCCTCTTGCAACACGAAAAGCAAGACGGAGCAGATGCGCGCCGTGGTGGAGGAGGTGAGAGCCAAATACAAGGCCTACGAAGACATCAGCCAAGACGACCAAATCTTTGAGGCTTACGACTACTTCGTGCGCCAAAAGGACTACGAAAACGCCGCGCCCGCCGCGCTCTACAGCGGCTGCGTGCGCCAGGCCAAAAAGGAGTACGAGTCGGCGATGAACTGCTACAAGAAGGCGGACGAATACGGTCGGCAGGCTGGCGACTCGGTGAGCGCAGCCTTCGCGCAATATTATATAGGTGACCTGCTCAACGCAAGCGGCAACGAGGCCGAAGCCATCACGAACTACAAGGCCGCCGCCGCGCTGTGGGGCGACAGCCTCTCGCGCAAGGCCCGCTGCCTCAATGCCGTGGCCATGATGGACCTCGTCGTCGACGAATACGACAGCGCGTTTGTCTATTTGGAACAAGCCCTGAATTTGGCCCAAACCGCCGAAGACAAAGTAACCGAAGCCTCCGTCTTGAACAACTATTCCGTTGCCTATCAGCTCACTGACGACAACGAAGCCGCCTTGGACTGCCTGCGCAAAGCCTTGCCGCTGTCTGACGAGAAACGTCGCCCCGTCGCGCTGCTCAACTTGGCGAAAGTGTTTTTGGCCTCGGGCGACCGCGACTCGTTGGAATACTACAAGACACAGATGCTCAGCGCGATAGAACGAACTGAAATTTCGCCTGAGACCCAAGCCGCCGTTTATGGATTCTTGATTAAGGACGCACTAGCCGTAGGCGACTACGAAAAGGCCTATCAGTTTGAGAAACAGCACGAAAAAGTCGCCTTGGACTTGCTTTCCGACCAAACTCAAAGCTCCGTCCTCGAAATCCAGAAGAAATACGACTTTGAAGCACAAGCCAACCAACACAACCGCCAGATGCTCTCGCGGCAAAGGGTGATCATTGTGCTGACCATCGTCTTGATTGCGGCCTTGGTTTTAGTCACCATACTGGTTCTCAACGCCTTAAAAAAGAAACGCATCGAAGCGGAGGTCAATGCGAACCTGCTGGAACTGAAGAAGCGCAACGCGCAGCAACAGCAAGAGCAGACCACGATGCAAGCACAATACGATGAACTGCAAAAACAGAACGCACAACAAAGTGAATTACAGGCAGCATTTGGCGACAAGCTGAAAGACGAATACCTGCAAAAATGCCACATCATCCGCTGCTTTGAAGTGCTTTCGCGCGACAGGAGCAACCCGATGGCTTTCAAGGACTTGGAGAAGTCGCTCTTCGAGGGCGAAGACCATTGGGCGAGCTTCGAGGCAGCCTTCGAGGGCGTGCATCCGGGCTTCATCGCTTCCGTCAGGGAACGATACCCCGACTTGACCGAAACGGAGTTCCGCTACTGCCTGCTGTCGCACTTCAAACTTTCCCGACAAGAGTATGCCGATGCGCTCGGTTGCAGCGTCTATAATGTCGACAAGGTGAGGGCAAGCCTCAACAACAAAATGAAAAACAATCAATAAACCGATGAAATACAGATATTTAATATTCACCGTTCTTGCTGCCGTTGCCTTGATGATAGGCTCATGCAAAAAGTTCAATCCTTTCGAAAGGCACAAGCCCACGATGGAATATGCATCTGGCGACGAAAAGGACAAAATCGACCTGAAAGGCTCGCTGCTGAAACCCGACATGCGGTATGTCAACATCTACGCAGAGTTGGTGGGGAAGATTGTTTATGTTTATTTCAACGAACCTGTCGAGCCCTGCCTGATGACCCTTTCCGCCGAAAACGAAGATGTGCTGTATGCCCGAAACGTGCAGAAACAAGCACCTGCTACGTTACGCATCTACATGGAGAACGAACCCACTGGCGACTACCGGCTTTACATCACCAACGGAACCGAGGAAGCCTCTGCATGGTTCCATTTCGAGAACGAGGCATCGCCCAATCGCGTCCCCGTACCCATTGAACCAGAGTTTGTTCGGTTGGATTTGCAATCCGACCGCAGCGAAACGGGGATTAAATGATTAATAATTCGAGATTCAAATATTTAAAATTCAATAATTTATGAAGAACAACATCCTTATTTCGCTCTTGCTGATGGCTTTTGCGTTGTCTTCCATTGCGCAAGAAAAAGAACAAGAAGCGGTGCAAGACTTCCGTCGGCACGAAGTCAGCATCGGCTATGGATTCCATCCCGTGACCAGCATTTCTGCCGATCTCGTTTCCAGATTTGATTGCTGGATGGACAAAATTGGGGCTATATACGGCTCTTATACTTACTATTTCAACAAGCATGTTGGCTTGGGTGGCACCTATTGTTTCGATCCGAGAGAAATCGACTACCGCCACCACGGCAACAGTTTCAACCCCAATGTGGCCAACCTCTACGAGTCGAGCCATAGCATCATGGGGCATCTCAAGCTCAACTGCATCAGCTTGAAGCATTTCGTGCTTTATACCAAATTCGGGGCAGGCGTCAGTTTTTGGGGGTATCGGCTCAAGGAATTCCAGCCAGAGCTGTATGAGGTGAACCCGCCCGACCAGCACTGCTGCTTTGCGTGGCAGGCCGCCTTGGGCATCGAGGTTGGCAATGACCGTATCGCAGGCTTCATCCAAGAGGGTCTTGGCATGGAAGGCCTTTTCAGCATAGGAATCAGATACAAATTCAACAACAAGTGATATGAAAAAGATCTTATTTATTGGCATGACGCTCCTGCTGATGAGTTCATGCGTCAAACATGCAGACATCAGGTTGAAACTATCCGATGAAGACGCGGCAGCCATTCCTTACCGTGAAGGGCAGACCGTGAAATTCCTCAACCAAGACGGCGACACGCTATCCTATCAGCTCGCTCGCGACGAAATCTATCCGTACGATGCAGGGCAATACAATAACGCACTCAACGGCGGAGACTTAATGCACTCCGACCCCCATTCAACCGAGTGCTATGCCCGAACAGTCATCCTCATCTGTGAGGAATGGAACGGGAAACGGCTTTGCTTCACGGCACGGCCCGAAAGAATGTTTTCTTTCTATTCCGATGGCATCGACTTGGATATCAGCTTGTGGCCATACAACACCTGCACCATCAATGGCATTGATTACGAGCATGTCCACCACGAGATCCTTTACAGCCAATTCACCGGCGAGTTGCTCTACGATTGGTACTACAACAAGGAGTTTGGCCTGCTCTATTTCAAGAAAGGCGATTTCTCTCTGACAAGAGTACCATAACTACAAAACCAAATCCTAAAAACTCAACATCATGAAAAAATCCACATTAAATCTTGCCTTTTTGCTTTTGGCAACCATTACGATGACCAGTTGTAGAGACCCGTTCTTCGACGGGAAATTTGAAACCTATTTGAGAGTTTATAACAAAACAAATTCCTCAATAGTTATGGAGTATGAAGACATTCTACACGACACGGTTCACATCATTCAAATCCAACCCAATAAGGAAGCCACACAGATGCTCGGCGTTTATGAAGGAAGCGTGAAAGAGACAGAACCTTCCGATGAATTCGTCAATGACAAGTTGAGTCATTTCATCATGTATCGAATGGTCGGTGGCAATGTGCTCCAATACCTGCCAAGAGACTATTACGACGAGGCAGGCAAGTTTCGGTCTTATGTAACTCCTGAGTTTGTGATCTATGAGGCTTGCTTTGAATTAACAGTCACTGAAGACATGTTTGTTGAAAATGCAGAGGAGTAACACTATATATAACAAAAACGTGAAAACCAAACACTTATCACCAATCGCCGTCTTGTTTGTCGCTTTGATAACGGCTTCATGCAGTAAGGAGACCAGTTCGAACAACCTCATCGACGACAAGAACAAAATCGACATCAAAGGCTCGCTTTCCAATGGCGACATGCGCCATCCGAACATCGAGGCGGGCTATTGGGGAAAAACCGTTTATGTGTACTTCCACGATTATCTCGGTGAGTGCGTCGTCAGCATCAGCAACAGACAAAACCATGTCATTTTTTGCGACACCGTGAGCACGGGATACAACACGGGAACGCAATTCTATATGGGCGACCAACCCATGAGCCGCTACCACTTAGTCATCAGCAACGGCACTGACAGCACCGAAGGATGGTTCAACAACTTCAAGATTGTCGCCGTTAGGCCAAAGCAGTAAATTCAAGATTCAAGATTTAAAATTCACATGGTTATGAAAAGATTTGTTGTTTTTGCAATGCTGCTCGTCGCCGTTTCAATGAGTTCCTGCATCAAATGGAAATGTTGCATTAATGGCGACTTCGTGCAGGTTTACAAGATGAAAGGCGACTATGCCAACAACGCATACGTCCTCTATAATAAGGGCAAGGACTTCGTTTACGGCTACTTCGACGACATCGACACTACGCTTTTTCCCATGCCGCTTTGTGGAGGTTATTATCTTCATCACGAAATGTCGCCCGATGCAGCGTTTCTTTCCATCAGCCCAAAGGAATACAATGAAAACGTAATGAGTTATTCAGTTGACACATTGAAGCAAATGATTATCGACGACGACCCTTTCATTGAGTTTTTTAGTGCCACTGACAACTACAATCTTTATGACTACAACGGCAGCAATCCTATGGGCATCGACACGGCCTACATCAACCAACTTATCAAGGATGGCGATTTGAAAAAGGAATTCAAGAAAGCGAAGTGAAGCCTTTAGCAGAACAGGTGGTTTTTCATCAATTCTTGTTTTTATGTCAATTAAATTATTACTTTTGCATAATTATTTCTACATAAAACCATGATGAATCCGTTTGTAACTAAAGGTTATGTTTCTGCTAAATATTTCTGCGACAGGGAGAAAGAAAGCCAACAACTGCTGCGCGAATTGGAAAACGGCAACGATGTCGCCTTGATAGCCACCCGCAAAATCGGCAAATCGGGACTGATACATCACTGCTTCTACACCTTTGACTTGAAGAAAGACTATAACTTGTTTTTCATTGATTTTTACTCGGTGGGCACGCTTCGCGAGATGGTTTACATGATGAGCCGCGCCATCGTCAATGCCCTTGCGCCTAAAGGAGCAGTTTGGCTGCAACAATTCAGCGCGGCGGTCAGGTCGATGGCCTTCGTGATGACCACCGACTTGACCGGACTTCCGAAGCTCAACATCCAATTGGGCGACATCCGTGAGCCACAAGTTTCATTAGAGGAAATCTTCCATTATCTCGAACATTCCGACCGCCCTAACATCGTCGCAATTGATGAGTTCCAACAAATTGCCAAGTTTCCTGAAAAGAATGTGGAGGCCTTGTTGCGCACCTACATCCAACAATGCCACAACACCAAATTCATCTTCGCTGGCAGCCAACGCCACCTGATGGGCGACATTTTCACGAGCGCAGCGCACCCATTCTACCAAAGTGCCTCGGTGATGCACCTTGGCCCCATCGACAAGGAGAAATACCGCGAGTTTGCCTGCCATCATTTTGCCGAAGCAAACAAAACACTGGAATCCAATGTGATAGATGAGTTGTACAGCCGGTTCGAAGGCATCACTTGGTACATGCAGAAAACGCTAAACACCTTGTTTTTTCTGCCTAACAAGACCCAACGCTACGGCCTCGACGAAATGGAAGAGGCCATCCGAAACATTATCGACACCAACGATTTCACCTACGCCGAAAAGATGTTCCAACTGCCTGAAAAACAGAAGGAACTGTTGTTAGCCATCAACCATGAAGGGAAGGCCGCCAAAATCACCTCGGTTAGTTTTGTGAAACGCCATAAGCTCTACTCGACCAGCACCGTCCAATCGGCTTGCAATGGTTTGTTGGACAAAGAGTTGGTTACAGAAGAAAACGGACAGTATTTCGTTTATGACAGATTTTTCGACCTTTGGCTGAAAGAAAACTATTGAAATGATGAAACCACACATCGAAATCATGGCTCCGGTGGGCTCCTACGAGGCCCTCGCAGCCGCCATACAAGCCGGTGCCGGCAGCGTTTATTTCGGCATCGGCAAACTCAACATGCGCTCGCGCTCGGCGAAGAACTTCACCCTCGACGACCTGCGCCAATTGGCCGGGACCTGCGCCGAGAACAACGTAAAGAGCTATGTCACAGTCAATACCATCATCTATGACGAGGAGATGGACGAGATGCACCAACTCTTGGATGCCATCAAGGCCAACGGCATTTCGGCCATCATCGCCTCCGACCAAAGCGTCATCCAATATGCCCGGAAAATCGGAATCGAGGTCCACATGTCGACGCAATGCAACATCACCAACCTTGAAGCCGTGCGCTATTATTCGCAATTCGCCGACGTGATGGTGACCGCCCGCGAACTGAACATCGACCAAGTGAAATACATCACTGAACAGATTGAGAAA
>ODAI010284054.1_pt1 | contig 15744 bp, 33 predicted proteins | sample 1539321 | NCBI WGS metagenome assembly ODAI01 (sample SAMN02144231, study PRJEB22623) | gut metagenome | biome: sheep rumen | host: Ovis aries | place: New Zealand
AGATTTATTTAATATATTAATCTTTAATATCATAGGTATATTACTTTGCATTGGATTATTTGTATTTAAAGATTCAAATTTTGCTAATATAATTACAGAAAAAGCAATTTTAAAATTTGATAAATCATTTTTACAAATATTTATAGATGGTTTCTTTTGTGGAACATTAATCCATTTTGCCGTTAAATGTAAAAAACAATTAATGACAAGTATGGCAGTCATAATTTTTATCTTAATTGGTGCAGAACACTGTATTGCAGATGCTCCATACCTTATGATGAATTTCAGCTTAATTAATTTGCTAAAATTTTTACTTGTTGTGATGGGAAATTCATTGGGAGCAATTTTAATAGAAAATATATTAAAAAAAGAAGGATAAAAACTAAAATGAAATATGCAGGCTTGATGGAAAATGATTTTTCAGATGGGTGCGGAGTCTGTGTAAGTTTATGGACCCAGGGCTGCCCACACAAATGCCATGGATGCCATAACCCATAGACCTGGGATTTTAATGGCGGACATGAGGTGCCAGATGATATAAGAGGAGAAATTATTAAAGCCATCTCCGCCAATGGTATTACCAGAAATTTTAGTATTTTAGGCGGAGAGCCTTTATGTGAAGAAAACCTAGATTTTATTTTAAGTGTAGTTTCCGCAGTTAGAATGGCTTACTCAGATATTAAAATATATATTTGGACTGGGTATACTTTAGAAGAATTAATTAATAAAAAAGATTCTCGTATTTTAAAAATACTTAAGCAAGCTAATTATTTAATAGATGGTAGATATGAAGAATCTTTAAGAGATACTACTCTTCCTCTAAGAGGTAGCTCAAATCAAAATATTATTGAACTTGACGAATTAAAAATTTTATGATATAATATGATTATAGGAGAAAGATATGTCTAAACTTTCAATGGGAACATTATATGATGCGAATAAACAGTTAATGAGAAATACGGAGTATTTTAAGCCTCTTACTCATCTTGAACTTGCTCCGTTGCAAAAGAAAATTGAAGATTTCTTTAATATGAAATGTGATTGTTATGCTATGTTATATTGTAAAGATCGTAGTGATATTACAATATTTCATATGTATGAATCTCAAAATCCTAACCCACCGGCTTTAGCTGCTTCTGAATGCATTGGATGCTGTACCGATAGAGGAGAACTTTTATCAATAGAAGAACAAAAAGACGGTAATTTTGAGTTTTGGGTAAGAATTGACGGAGAACCATATGCCTATTATTTGTTCCCTTACGATAATGCTGTAATCGAGGTATGATTATGAACTAGATTCTATGTAATATTAATATGGGATTAAGGATGCAAACGATATTCATTCTTTCTTCTGAAAAGAAAGAAGTTATCGAAACAGTCCAGCTCCCGATAGAAGACATTCCAGATTTTATTATCAATAGGACAGATGTTAAAGAAATAAGATTGCAAGGTAATACTGAATTTATTAATAAAATTAAAGATAATACGATTGAAAAATTTTATACATTATATTCAAATAAAGAATTAAATTTTTATTTTGTATAATAGAAAGGTTATATATGAGTGCATATTTAATTAAAGCAACAGAACAATATAGATGTGATACAGAAGCAGAAGCAAAAGAACTAATTGAAGAAGCAAAACAGAGCCATCAGTATACGGTTATAAAATCTAGTAGCGAAATTAAAACCCTTAAACAAAAGGGTGAAATTGTTGATGAATGGCGGCGAGTCACTATTACTAAAGAATTTACTTCGGAAAAAGAGCCTATCGATCAGATTTTACCAAGATATGGCGAGGAAGAAGATTATGAATAATATTACTGTAAAAATTAAAAAACTTAAATAGACTGCTATCCTTCCCAAGAGAGGAAGCCAATTTGCGGCCGGATATGATGTTTGTGCATGTCTAGATAAAGAGGTATAGATCCAGCCGCATGAAACTTGTAAAATTGGAACTGGATTAGCAATAGAAACACCAGAAAATTATTGGACAGGAATTTTTGCAAGAAGCGGATTAGCTACTAAGAAAGGGTTGCGGCCGGCTAATTGTGTTGGCGTAGTGGATTCTGATTACAGGGGGTAGATTATCGTTGCGGTACACAACGATTCAGAAACTCCGCGAGTGATAGAACCAAATGAAAGAATCGGTCAGTTAATTATAATGCCCTGTTATAATATTTCTTTTGAAGAAGTGGATAAGTTAGAGGATACAGATAGAGGTGCTAGTGGTTTTGGAAGTACTGGGATGATGTAATAAACATCATCCCATTTTTTTTATTTTATAAGCAAAAAAATAAAGGAATGTTATGAAAATAACATTCCTTTTATATTAAGTATTTGGTTCAAAGATAAAATCTATAATAGCATCATGATCTACATCTTCTAAAAATTTAAATGATGTTAATTTAATATCAGATGCTTCAAAAATTCCAGTAATCCCCATTTCAAATTCCTAATCATTAATCATGAAATGAACTGGATACCGCTATTTATACTGAATACCTATTCTGCTTACATATGCAACATCTATATTTGCTTCTGCTAACATTAAATCATATAGCTATTGATTTGCTAAAAATTTTTGATTAGGTTGACTAACTGCTCTTAATTGACCTTGATAACCATTTAATGCCATTTAATCACCTTCTTTATTAAGCACCAGATACAGTTATAATAGTATTTACTAATTCAATTCCTACGATAGCATGATTTGATGGTGCTATATTACCAGAAGTATAACTACTAGGGATAAAAGTTGTATCTATCCCTCCAACTCCTTTTACCATACCATAATCTGTTGTGCTACCTAGCTGCTGTGATACAATAATATTATTATTATATCTAATTCGTATTGTACCAGATGTAAAACCAAAAGATGGGTTAGATAAAGCTATAATTTTATTTACAGGAATAGAAAAATAATAACTTCCATCTTCCATATATGCAGATCCAACCCATCTATAAACATTAATAGTAGAACCTGTAGGAATCAAAATATCTTCTTCTGCAAAAGATCGAATTTGATTATTAATATTTACTCCATCAAATAAATAGCCTAAATCAGTCCATCCTGTCTAACCATTATATGTTATATTACCTTTATCAATATTATACATAATTAAAAGATGATTATTAGTGTTATTAATAGCCATTTTTTCAATAAATTTTAAAGGAGAACCAATCAATTGCGTAGTGCCTGTATTATAAGATGCTTGCAATCTTTGCGTAGTAGCATCTACAGAAAGATTGTTTAACATAGTTAAAGTACCTTTACTTACAGAAGTACCGTTAGCATATTGCAAAGCCATAGCACCATTAGAAGCAATAGTAAGATCAGTAGGATAATTTAAAGCAAATTCATCATAATCTTTAATGTTCTAACCTTGCGTTTCTGTATTATAAGTAAGACGTAAAACACCATTACTTAAAGTAACATTATCTAAATATTTTATTCTATTAGTTAATGTTTGACTAGTACCATCATTAAAACCAACTGAAACTACACCAGTTGCAGAAATACTTATACTAGTTGGATATTTTAATTTGGTACTCAATACTTGATCAGTACCACCACCACTGTATTTTAATGTAATAGTACCATCATTAGCTAACTAAATTCCATTAACCCATTTTAAATTAGTAGTAAAAGGAGTTTCTCCAGTATTATAATTAATTGTTATTTTACCCTCATTTAATCCACCTTGAGTAGTATCAAGAGTAATAGAGTCAATATAACGTAAAATAACGTCCTGATTATTACTATCTTTAACAGTTCGATCAGTTCCTCCTCCTGCATATGTTAAAGTTAATTTCCCATCAGACTCAACTTTTAAACCATGCACCCATTTTAAATTTGCAGTAAAAGTATCTCCAGTATTATAACCAATTGTTAATTTACCTTCTTCTGCATTATATAAGGTATCATTAACTGCAATAGAATCAATCCATTTAATCAATTTGTTATGAGTTGTTCCTGCAGAAGCCACTTTTTGAACTGTAACAGTACCATCATTAGCAAAGGCAATATCTTTTACAAAATCAAATGATCCTTCTACTTTTTCAGGCTAATTATTTGCATCTAATGTATTATATGTAACAATCATATGGCCTGGATCAGCTTGCCCGCTACTATTCTGATTAAAAGTAATTCCATTAATCCATTTAATTGCATTTCTAACAACAGTAGGACTGGATTGATTATAAGTAACAGTTAATGTACCATAATCATCTAACGTAACTCCAGTAATAGTATTTACCTTACCTAGATAATAAGTAACTGGAGTAGGGTTTTGATTATTATCATAATTATATGCATCATATACTAAAATCTGGCGGGAATTGGCTACATCCTGTGCGAATTCGGGATATTGTGTAGTAGTCCCTGGAGTATATATTGCGCTAGATGCGGTTGGCACCATCTGCCGTAAATTTTGTAAAGAATTACCTTTAATCCCCCTAGGAATATTAATTCTCCATCTATTATAGAAAGGATGGGATCCGTCATCAATCTTATTAATAGAACTATTATCTTGATAAGTACCAGTTGAAGAATTATATGGACTCACCTGTGAAGTAATAAACTCATTTACTAAATAAGGAACTTTGAAACCAATATAAGCAGTAGCATCAGATCCATCTACCTATCTTAATGAAACAGATATCCAATCTATAGAATCATTATATGTAGTTCCACTTTTTCCTGGCACTAAATTAGTGTTTGCTAACGTATATGATCCAGAATTTCTTCTTTCTTCATAAGAACCACCGCCTGTTTTACTATCTGCATCAGTATATGTTGTTAAAACTAATTGCGGAGTTGTCCCAGAAGATCCTCCAATCTGGCCTATATACTAAGCACCACCCGCGTCAATTGTTTCTATTTTCCCTGTTGCTGGATTATTCCATTGAACGGTCTTGCCGCTATTATATCCATAACCACGTTTAAAAACTTTACCATTATCTGGATTATTTTTATCTTCGGTATCTATTAAAACATACTAATCAAATTTTACGATAGAATAAGACGCATCTCTAAAAGCTGTCGCCATTTCATATATACTGGCAAAGTTCTTAACAATAACAAAGGAAGCACCTTTTCTACCGCCATAAAAACTGCTATGTTCCATTTCTTATCCTCCTTAATATTGATAGTCTAAAATAAAATAATCTTTGCCATCGGCAGTATTAGAGGCATTTTGTAAAATAAAACCTATAGATGTTACTTTATAGCCATTATTAATTTCATAAATACCACTAGGGCCAATTCTAATTTGTTCGCCATTAATAGCCATTAAAAGCCCTGGTCTACCTTGGACACCCATTTTTACTAACCTGTCAACATTAGAACCCATAGCATCAATTACATTGTATACTCGACAAAATTCTGCAACATCTATATTTACTTTTGCACCATATGTTCCATCACCATTATTTCTAGCTAAATCAGCAGGATCAGTTCTATCCATTGTAAAAACAATTTCATCATACGCACCGTTTGGGGCGATAATCATTTCATAAACTACATTATAAGCATCTCCCGCAGATCCCTTGGGAACATATATACTATCTAATGTTTGTAAACTGCCAGCTATTGAAGAATTTTGTAAACTAACTGTTAAATTTTGAGACCTATTAATATTTCTATGTATTGCTACTTTCAAATAATAAACAACAGTAGGACTAAGAGTTGTACCATTAGTCATTTTTATCATTCTATCTTCAAAACGAATATAAGATGAAGTAGCACTTGTTATAATATTTGGCTATATAGAATAACTTGATATAGCTGTCCGATACGCACTTACATTTAATTGGTCTCTTCTAAATTGTCCTAGATTAAAACTCATTAGAATCCACTCCTTTTATATCTTTTCTAATGCACGTATTGCACTAATTGTCATCGTACTACTAACATCCAAATTTATGCTAATAGTATTAATAATATAATCACCACTTATATTGCTATCTGTATCGTAAATAGCAATTCTTGTATTTGGCTATAAATAATAAATAGGAATACAAGAGATAGAAACTGTTTCATTATAACTGGTATATTGATGTAATAATTGTCTAATAAAATCATACCCAGAATTATAAGTGCCGCCTGTAGCTAAAGCCATATAAATAGTATCAGGAACCTGATAATATTTTTGTCCGCGTTTTCTACATTCCTATCTAATTTTACCCATTTCTGTTGAAGGATTTGTACTACCACTTTGTTGAATTAAAACTATATCTGGTATAATTGGTTCGAATACACAGTTAACATCATTATCATTAACTACATATGCTCTACGTCCGATATTATTTACAGAAAATTCAGAAATTTTAGCTTCTGAATCTATAAAATCAAGAAAATAATCAATAGCAACAGGAGTTTGTAAAGTGGACTCTTTAAATTTACTATGATTTACCCACCTTCCTGATTCATATACATCTGGTACTATATCATAAATCTTAGGCCATTCATTTACTAATTCTGTATAATAATAATTACTATCTGTCCCAAATGGTTCAGCGGAAACCCCTTGAAAATATAACTAGGTCCGCCAATCGGTAGTAGTAACCCTTTGCATTGTTGAGCCAGTCGATATATAATCATAAACTCCAGTTCCATCATCAGCCCATGTGTAAATAATACCATCCGCCTAACTATAATAAAAAATCCCATATGCTCCCTTTTTAGGAAAATTACTCTTTGATGAATACCTTATAGGACAATGCCATTTTAAAATATTATCATATGGGTCTTCATATTGAAAAGCATAATAAGTATTACCAATTTTAGGCTTTTTATCAATCGCTAAATGATATCTAATAGGTCGTTTCGCGCCTTCTGTAGTTTGTCTTACCCCCCAAATAGTAAAATCATTTTTAATCATACCATACTGAGGAGTATTACTATACGATGTGATTAAATTAGCATCGTTAAATTCATAAACACTTTTTCCGTTTGACATATCTAAAAGGTAATCAGAATTTTCTAATTTTCCAGAATTTAAATGCTAAATAATAACTTTAGATTGAGAATTATTTAAATAATTTTTAATCTATTGAAAAACAAAATTTCCATCAACATCATAAAAATATTCAAAATTTCCTAAGACCTATTTTATTTTATCTAATACATCAACGATAGAGTCGCCGCCATCACATACCAATTCTCCAGGGAAAGTAAAATCAGTATAAATAAAGCCAACATCATATCCATATTCAAAAGGAGAACCTTGTACAGATGACCATCCCTGTTGTTCCAATTCCGTTTTTTTGTTAGCACTTACAGTCATTTGATATTGATCTCCTTTTTGTAACATATACAAAGGAGAACTACCTACCCATTTCATAACCTATTTAACTCTTGTGTCTAAATCTGAAATGATAATTTTTCCAAGTTGCTATCCACCAAAATGGTTTACTAACTCTTGAATAATTTGATAAATAGTTGGTCTAGAGATAATTTCTTTTCCATCTTCATTTATTGTAACATAATTATCAAAAACAGTAGAAGCAGGAAGTGTACCTCCGCATTCTCCGTTTAAAAGACACATTTTATCTTTTAACTGCAATGAAATAATAACACTATCGGCATTATGCGAAATAGAAGGATTTACAATTACATAAATGCCAAGAGGAAACCATAATACAGGATACTATTCATATTTTTTTGTAAAATTTATAAATCCTATTTCTAAACTAACTTTTTTATTAATTGAAATTAAATTGTCTACTTTTGTTACATCATTTATAATACCGTCCGCCACAAGGGTTATATTACAAGTGCGGCGGACGGCGCTTTTACCATCTAAACTAATATTGGCATTAATAACACGACCTTCAATTTTTTCTATTGGATCCTATTGCCAGTTTAAAACCGTAATATTAACTAAATATTCTTTAATATGCTAATTATTTAACTATTCTAAAAAGGCGCTGTCATTTAAATAAGGATAATGTTTTTTCATAATCAATATCTCCTTTCTTCATAATGACAATAGTAATCAACAATTCCGGTTACCGGCCTTACAATATCATAATTATCTGTTATTAAATACCAACCACCATCGTAGAAAATGTACTTTTTAGCATCTATTATGATTCTTTCTACTAAGGCTCTATATAAATCATTAACCATAAACGTTATTGTATTATTATTAAATACTGATGAGTAGTCTTTATTAGTCTTAAAGGCATTATTGCGGTCGCCGACTATATAAGGCATAAGGCCTAGAGTAATACCTCTTGCAGGCTAATCATCAGTTAAATCATTATCATAAATTCCCAATATTTTAATCCCAGCTGTTGTACTATTTAATCTAATAGCATTAGCTAATGATACAATATTTCCGCTTGGAGTAGTTGCTCCAGGCTGGTCTACTATTAAAGTATCATGACTACGAGGTACAGCAGAACTATCATGTTTACCCGCTTCATAAATACTATCTTGAGTTTGCACAATATCATCTGGATCTCTCATAGATAATTGAGTGTATTTATTATTTTTCTTTTGCAATGCTTCCGTAATAGATTGGTATGTTGCATTAATAGCTTGTTCTGCTACTGTATAAACACCACCCTGCATAGGCTTCTTTACATCAGTTAAATCATTTAAAATTATTCCAGTCTAATAATATTCACCAGGTCTAATTGCTGAAGGATCACGAGCAGGTGTTAAATGAGTACCTAAGAAATAAAATGCACCAATATTAGTATCTGTATCATAAAATTCAAGAACTCCAGTCTAACCAATAACATGTCTCTCCAGATCATTATCTTGAACCTACTTCACATATACTACAGTGCCAGGATCCGCAATAAATCTTACACCATCTAAAGACGCAAAGGTCTTTTCATAAATAGTATTTCTATTACTACCATAAGTTACCTAATTATATCGAATACTAATTCTAGGCATTAAATCACTTTCCAGATCAAAATATCCATACAACTGACCAATTCTATCCTTAACGCTAGAAACTCTAACCATTTTAGTAAAGTCTTCTTCTGTCAAAACATTTGCTATATAATCTATATACCCTTGAGTATTCTACGCAAAATACAAAGAAGTAACTCTTACATCCTACCCTTTTAATTCATATATACCATCTTTATTTATAATAATAGGTTTTTTATTAATATATACTATATAGCCTAAAATTAAAGTACCTGATCCAGTATTTGCTCCAGTATATTTTCTAGGATTTCCATTATATATCTCAATTAAATATGGAGCACTTGTTAATTCTAATCGTAAATAAGATAAATGATCAACAGTCGAAATGAAGTCAGGTAATGCTACCTTTTGATATTTTTTATTCAAAATGGATGTAATAAAATCATTACTAGATCCCGCGGCAAAATAAGTTTTACTATTGTAACCACTTGTAATATCTTTACTTGGTCTATGCTATTGCCCTTGTAACGTCGCGGTCATACGAACCTAACGTGCATCAGTTACCTAACCAATAACTTGAACACCATATTTATCACAATTCGATAAAGAATATTCATCAATTTCATGCGCAGAACAAGAGAAAGAATAGATAAGTCTACCTAATGTTGCATTTGGAGTTAATGAAATATCCATTAATCTAACTAGAATATTACCTTCTGTTGATGATTTAAAAAGTTTTGCGTTACCTTTATAAAGAAAATCCATCACTTTTTCACGAAACTTTTCTTCATACAAATAATCATTATATAATGTTATCCCATTCTATTCATTATATTGATCATATTGCTATTTATAATCTCCATAAATATCACTTCTTGAAGCTTCTAAGAAATTATTACGTTGATCCATAAAAGCAGTAATAGTACCACCAATAGAAAAGGTTCTATAGTTAGTATGTCCGTTTCTTTTTATAAATGGATATTTAGATCCAATTGTTTCTGTTTTACCTTCTGGAATAACACGAGAAAAAGAATCAACTCTTGGATCAAATCTAATGTTTAATTGTTTCCCGTCATCGGCAACTAAGAACATATCTTCAAATACTACCATTGCGGGATTCCGTTGCTCAATTGACACAGATCTGTATCCTCTTGAGTTACGCTTCTGGATACAATATTTATACCAAACCCCACTCTATACTGTTTTATCATACCAAGTAAAATTTAAAGCAGTATCTGAAGTAATTAATAGTGTTTTTACATCTTCCCATACTTTAAAATTAGTTTTATACGATGATCTACGAATCGTTAGATTCCCTAAAAATGGAGTTGATCCAGTAATATTAACTTTCATAGCACCGGCTGCAGGATCTGGAGTTGCTGTTACAACTGCTTCCATACTTTTAGTCGAATATGGTGCAACAGTAAAGCTAAAATAATCTATCTTCTAAAATAAATTATCAGTAATAATTTTAACACCTAAATAATAAACATGATTTTCATCAAGCTCATGTCCAACAAAAGTGTTTATTGTATTAGGATTATTATATTTATTTGTATAAATCTACTAGCTTTGCCAAACAAGATCTGTTTTTTCTTCGTCAGCATACACTAATAATTGATAACTTTTTAATTTTTCAGATTCCGCTCTTTCTGAAAATCTAACTGAACCAGCTACTTCAATAGGAATTATATGGATCTCGCTTTCTGATCCTCTATCAAAGTCATTTAATACAATAATCGGTGTACTAATACCTCTAATTAGACAAACTGTAGACCACTCTGAAAAATATTCTGAATTAGCACTTAACCATCCATCAATAGCAGATGATGAGTAAGGAGCACTTACGTCACTCATTGTAAACCGTATTTGCACTTTATAATATTCATCTAAATTAAATTCACCCTACTATAAATCAGACGGAAAAATCTAAATATAATACCTATCATCTACACTACTATCTTCTATCCAATGCAATGTTGTTATTTTTATTCCACTGGGGTATAAATTAGAATCTAATGCAGTTGTGTTAGTAGTTTGATGATTTACACTAACTTGCACAGCATTTATATTTATTTCATCTTCCATATTATAAGAAGAAAGAGAAAAATAGACGCGGCAACCTGATGCATCTGAACGTAAAAAAGCAGGCATCCATGTATCCACAATGGGAGGGTATAAGCTATTTCCAATTCTTGACATAGTTATTCTCCTTTTCCCTCTTTTTTAATTATGCCTATAAGGCTGCTAAACGTTTCTTGATTGAATCTAACTGTTTTTTAATGCTGCCGTCCGCGCCAACATCTAAATCACCTATAGCCTATTCTACAGTATACCCAGTTGATAACACTATATTCTAGGCATCTGCTCCTAAAGGCACCGCCGCAGTATAAGTACCATCTCCATTATTTATACGTACTTTTGTAATTTTATCCATACTTTTCATCTCCTTACAATGTTAATTTTCATTTACTTCAGGAGGTTGTTTTGGTAATCTTCGTAATTCTTTCATTAGCGTATATATAAAAGAATTACCTCCCTAATTCTAATAATGACGATATCGTTGCTCAATACAATCTAGGCTATAATCATCTATCCATCCCTTTTGATAAACAAAATAATGATGCTATCTTGTAATAAAAGCTTTTATATCGTCCTTATCACTTTCTATTAATAAATTAATTAATTTAGATAATTCTGTTATTGAATTATCTAATTTCTTTATTTCCTATTCATGATGTTGAATATTTTCTTTTATTTTTAAAGGCTGATCAGCTTTATATACTAATTCTTTAGTTTTTTTACCTGCCCAATCAAAAAAAGAAATGCATCCTTTTAATGATAAACTTAATACAATAAGAATCGTTAAAATCTCACTAATTGAATAGTGATTTAATAAAGATGTGATGTCATTCATAATCTTCCTCCTCTAAAATAGAAACATCTTTCTTTCTTTTATTTTTCTTTTTAGAGAAGGAAGATTACTTATCTATGACCTTAATCTACTTCTCCCTACTCCCAAGCAACTAAAGTATCATCAATCATAATTGTATTATTTTCATTATCCTAAATTTTAGGATCATTTTTTATCTATTTGTCCTAATTTTTAGGATTTTCTTCTTTTTGTTTTTTCTATTGCTATTCTTTCTTTTTTTGTTGTTGCTATTTAAACACTTTTTGCTATTTTATTAAACAATCTTGATATAACATTTCAATCTCAGAAGAGATATCTTTTAATACTAATCTAATAACTCCAATGGGTAATTCCGTATTACTAATTATAGTAACTAATTGCTATTTTAATAATTCTATTTTAAAATTTTCCATAATATTCTTATCCCCATTTCCATTCTACTAAAGCAACCCCTAAAGGTCTAAAACATCCTCCATTACTAGCCGTTGCATTCAATGCGCCAACACTTTTTTCTGTTGGACATCCTGTCCCTGGGCTAGATTGCCTAGCTAATCCATTACCTATATATATAACTACATGACCTGAATGTCGAGCACCGCCACTATCATAAGTAGCATATCTAACAAGAATATCTCCAGGAATTAAACCGCTGTCTGTTCCTCCTCCCATTTTAACTGAGTTTGTAACTTCTGTAAAACCTAAAGATAATAATTTAGGTTTTATACTACTTACATCCGTTGAAAACCAACGAGTCCCAATAGGAGCTCCACAGCAATATCCAACATAGCCAGAACAATCCCAATAATGCGGTCCTGCTCCTCCTTCATTAACCATAGAATACTATCCACTTACTTCTAAAGATCTTTTTAAAATATATTGTGCTGTTATTGCCATTATTTATTATTATTTCCTTCCCAAGTTTTAATATCTCCATCTTGCTATTCTACTTTCCATAATAAACCATTTTCAAAATACATTTTTCCACCACCAGAAAAAATTGCTGTTCCTGTACAAGTCCGTATAGATCCTGCAGAACCTACAAAAATTGTACATCCTGAACCGCTATTTGGCTATCCATCTACTTTACCAGTAGCAAATCTAATCTTATTTGAAATTAAAGTATCTCCTCGAAAAATTGCAGTAGATTTTGTTCCTGTCTCAAGTAAATAATCAACTTTTAACTTATTTACAATAAGCTATTGAATATAATTTTCTAAATTACTACCAGAAACACTACCTCCAGAGACCGCTACTGCTTTAGGTTGAATTGTTGGAGTTGTGCCACCAGAGCCACCAATAGTGCCTCCTGTAACAGTACCACCGCTCATATTCATATTAGAAAAATGGGCTACCCCATCTGATTGAATATCCCATACTCCATTATCACAACCCATAAAACCAGTTGAATTAATTTTAACAGTACCCATTTTAATTTCAGTAGGATATATATGTATATTAGTTGGATTAGGTTGATACATAATTCCTACTTGGTCAATTGTCCAAGCTCCTAAAGTACCCGTTGTAGCTTCTAATCTTCCAGAAAAAATACCATCTTTTGCATACAAAATTCCTTGATCATTAACATGGAAATTTGCGCCTAACCGTAATCCACCTTTCCCAAAATACATTCCTTTAGTGTCTACTACTTCTATAACTACACCTTCAGCCCCTGTAATTGGATCTTTCCCCTTTTCTTTATGGCTATATCTATCTGGAGACCCTTCAGTCCTAATCGATCCATCACTTATAACCCAATCAGCAATTCTTCCTTGAGTTGCAGTTAATACTCCTTTATCAGTAACTCGAAAAGCAACTCTAGCAGGTTTTGCAGGTACTCCATCTACATTATCATCTGAGGGAGGTATAGCTTCTGTAGCATTAACTCTACCTAAAGCAATACCTTGAGTACCAATATATACTCCATTTTCAGTAGAAACATCATTAATATTTAATTTTTGGTTTCTTAGAAAAGTATTACCAATCTACCAACCTTGTCTTCCATTTCCAATATAACCACGTCTAGCATAAAACATACCGTTTGGCTAAACTTGAAAATTACTAATATATCTCTCAGTAAACCAATCATCTTTAATTTTTCCAGTTTTAGGATCATATAATTCATCAGAAGCTACTGGGGCATTTTCTTTTAAAATATACATTTTAGTAGTGCCGCCAAGAGCAAATCCATCAGTACCAAGATAAAAACCGACTTGACTAGCATTTTTAGCATTTTTATATCCAGAAAAGATTACGCTTTCAGAAGAGCCTCCTCCTGATTCTTGTTTTTCACTTTGTCTAGTTCTTCCAATATAAATAGGTTTAGTTCCACTTCCAATGCTTGCCTATTCAGCATGTAAATAACCATCATGAGTTACAATAAATTTAGTATCTCCTGCCCAAAATGCGGCAGCCTTTAAAACTTGCTTCCATCCAGTGTTACCTTCATCTGAATTAGTTGGAGGAACTTTTATTTTACGAGTCTAAGAGCCATTATACTCTTTACTAGTAGATTTACTATTTTCCATTACGACAGGATTTGAATTCATTCCAGTAGTATTTATTTTTACACTACCATATTTTTTATTATACATAGCATGATCAGTAATCTACCAACCACCTATTGAGCCTCCGCCACGAGCAATAATATGACCATTTTTATCTAGTTCAAAATTGCCACTACCAAACTTAATTTGCGGCGTAGATAGATCAATCATCATACCAGTTCCAGCAGGTTCACGCCACTTTCTTCCTGCTTCAACTTCTGTATCAACTTTATCTATTTCAACAGTCTAATCATATGGTCTATATAAATAATCTCCAGATTGAATTATAGCTTTCTTTTTCCCATCTTCTCCTATTTGAGATGGATCTATAACAATTTGAGCCTGTCCACTTTCTCCGAACACAGATTTACCTGTTCTTGCATCCAAGAAAATAGATCTAGAACCTTTATGATATCCAAATAAACCAACCTACTCATCTCGTTTTGCAAAAAGCCCCTGAGTAGCACGCCCACTATAATTATTAGTATCTCCTTCTTCTCCTTGACGACCTTCTTCTTTAGGATCTTTAGAAGTACCAATTAAAATACCAGTAAAGCTATTATCGTCTTCTTTTATGCCCGCTCCAACTTGCGGCGCTAGAATAGTTCCACCATTACCGTCGCCTAATTCAACACTATTCCCATCCCAACCATTAATAGCTGAATTACTAAATCTATTTCGTAACATATGAATAGGAATATGGATCCAGGCAACTGTAGCTCCGCTACTAGCTTTAGATACTCTACAAGCCATACCAATATTTAGACATTCACCATTATATTCATCAGCAGGTTTAACTCTTACTTGACAACTTTTTTGATCCTAAGAATATGCATTATTCCAATCCATTAACCATTTCTTAGAACTCTTTCCATCTGAAGTGGTTGTTTCGTATTCCTATACCCATTGATAAACACTCTTTTTGCGTTTAGTTCCATCTCCAATATCTACGTCACCTGTTTTATCACGGAACCATATAGAACCCATATAAAACCATTTAAATTCCATACGGTCTTCAACATAGGTTTTATTGCTAACATCCTACCAGCGATCTCCGCCAAGAAAACGTTCAACAACAAGCTCAAAAGGATTATGATTATCGTATTCTGGTTGAATACCACTACCAGAATATACAACCTATCTAAATCCAGTACCAGGTTTTAAATTAACTCTATAGCTACTACTATAGAAATTTCTTACAACAATAACAGGTAACGTTCCGTAATAAGTATATCCATCATAACTTAACGTTACTTTTATAATATTAGCGGGCCGCCATCCTGCATACCCTTCCTAGGTATAACTGCTTGACAAATTCCCAGGATTAAAACTAAAGGTACTCCCGCTTACATTAATATTAGTACTATCCATTTTTAATGGATCCGCAGTACCCTA
>ODAI013228402.1_pt1 | contig 15744 bp, 15 predicted proteins | sample 1539321 | NCBI WGS metagenome assembly ODAI01 (sample SAMN02144231, study PRJEB22623) | gut metagenome | biome: sheep rumen | host: Ovis aries | place: New Zealand
CCGGCTGCGCCGGTCCCCCCCTTCTTTCATAAATTATTATCACAACTACCCCACCGGCTGCGCCGGTCCCCCCTTCTTTCATAAATTATTATCACAACTACCCCACCGGCTGCGCCGGTCCCCCCCTTCTTTCATAAAGAAGGGGAATAGCCCAGGACGAATTTTACGACGTTTTCTTGTTTAATAAATCTATTTTATATTTCATGAAAGTATCAATCGCAAACAATCCTTTGTCCAAACAGTGTAAAATATCGGAATTTTCAATATGTAATACGGTTAACCCCAAACTTTGCAAATATTCATCACGCATTTTATCATATTCATATTTATTATCATGAGAACTGCCATCTATTTCGATTACCAGACCTAATTTTGGACAATAAAAGTCCACTATGTATTTACCGATAATTTTTTGTCGCCTAAAATGATATCCTAACGCGTTTTTATTTCGTAAATATTTCCACAGAACAGATTCTGCCAAAGTTGAATTGTGGCGCAGTGAATTTGACAAACCTGAAAGAGAAGTGTTTTTTGGCAGTTTCATTAACACGATAATAACAAACAAAAACCAAAAATCAATACATTAACAAAAACAACATGTGCGGATATTCCCCTTCTTTATGAAAGAAGGGGGGGGACCGGCGCAGCCGGTGGGGTAGTTGTGATAAATTTAATTTGCCAAACCTGGATCCACGTGTTGTGCAAAAACAGCACAACACTTTCGACTTCGCTCAGGATGACACGAACGATGATGTTCGTGTCTGGTTTGGCAAATTGTTGCAATAAAAAACGCCCGAATGGGCGTTTTTTTTTGAGATGTTTAATGATTTTATTCTTCGGTGATGTCGATGCTGATTGTATCACCAAAGTCACCAACCGATTGTCCACCGACATAACAATGGATTTTTGAACCAATTTCATCCAACCATTTTTGTTGTTCGGCGGTGAAATTAGAACGGTTTTTCGCCTTCATGATTTGTGCTGTGGTGATACCACCCGCTGTACCCAACAATGCACCACCGGTAATATCCACAACCGCACGACCGCCACCATTGTTCCAGAAGTTTTTCTCGCCATTGGTTGTTAAATCTTTATATTCATCCGATTTTTCCAATGTATCACAATGTTTTTTAATTTCTTCTAATGCCTTTTTCATGTTTTTTGCTTTTTCATTATCATCTCTATTGTCTTGAAAATCATTTTTCAACGCATCGTTCCATTTTGATTGTGATGAAATATCCAATTTTTTCAGTAAAGATTCATACTTGGTTTTTAATTTACCAAGTGTAGAATTCATTTTATTAACATCTGATGCGTCCACTTTTGATACTTCTTTTCTTGTTGGATGCGGAGTATTACAATCAACATTATCAAGCTTTGGAGTGCAAACAGGCGATATTGCGCTTTGGCAACATACTGGTTTCGTTTCACCGTTATATTTTTCTGCTGCGTTTTCAACCTCTGCAACAGCATCTTTGCACTCTTTTATTGCATCATCCAATTCTTTTTTGGTCTTTTCTTGGTTTTGGATTTCTGTTGTGCCCAAGAATCCGCCCAATCCTGTTTTGGATTGCAACAGGTCTGTACCGACACCACCGACAATCGACGACAAGGCGGTTATACCCGCAACACCCCATTTTTGACCAGATGTCAATTCACCGTCTGCGTTTGTACCAGTTTTTTCCGCGGCAACTGTTTTGGCAATTTCTTCCAAAATGAGTTTACCATCACTGTTTTTCATAGTATTCAACCAAGAACCACATGTGAATGGGTCACCCACAGCAAAATATGCGTTTGGAACACTTGCCATTATTGCCTGGATATTTTTATCACTGGATTGGATTGTCACCTTGACACGACAGAACGAATTATACAAATCGTTACTGGCAACTGTCGCGGCATCACCAAAACCCTTTGTTGCATAATCGGCACTTGGTCTGTTTCCGGATGTCAATTTTGCCCAAACAAATGCTGGGTCAATTCCAGACGCACCATTTTGTGCCAAACACACATTTTGTTCATGTGTTAATTTTGCGTTATATTTCGCCTGGGCCTCTAATTCTATATCAGCCAAAACTGTTTGGAACAATGTTGTTGCCGCGACAGTTGATAATTGTGCGTCACGTTCAACCAAGTATGGTTTTTGGCAACTCAAATTTGCACCAGCAGCATTTTCATATCCACAAATAGCGGTTTTAACATCTGTATTTTCGCATGTGCATAATTTATTACCATTTGCATCGGTTGCCTGGACTAATGCATTTTCTTGGATAATATTATTTCCGTAATTTTTACTGGAATCACGCCATGCGCCACTGAGTGTTGTGTTAGTGTTTGTACTGCCCCAACCCGCCGTCACATCAGCCTTGCCATCTGTGAGGCCAGCCTTGGCGATTGCCAAACTTTCGGCACATGCATCCGCGGTTTTAACCGTTGACATGCACAAACCTTGGACAATGGTGTAATCCAAAACACCACCAACCTTGTTCATAGATTTATTAAATGATGCACTTTCTGTTGCATATGTTGAAACACTGATATCACTGCGGTTACGATAGCAATTCATGTAATCTTTGCCGCACATGGATTTAACACAATTTGAAACAACGTTTTGACATTGTTTTTTCATGTTTTCAATCGCAACATCATTGTATGCGGTTGATAATTCCGCGTTCAATGCCGCAACAATTGGGGAATCACTGTTGCCACTTGTGTATGTTGGGAATAATTTGCTAAACGCATCGTAATCACCACCCAGGTTGGATTTATACACGTTTGTTATTTTAACACCACTGGTATCCTGGTCTTGCATTGCCGCCATAAATTGACAGTTTGCATCGGTATTCACAACCGCCGCACAACCGTTTTCAATATCGGGATATACATCACTATTATTGATGGATTTCTGATTGCCTGTTTTTGGTTGGAATGCACGTGAATAACATACCGCACCGGAACCACCACCGCATGATTGAACCGCGCAAGATTTGAACGTTTCAAGACATTTACCAGTTGCGGTTTTATCGAATTGTTTTACCAATTCGTTAACCTTGGTTGTTAAAATTGTTTTACGGGATGCGTATGCCTCGCCAAAGATGTCTTCACGAATATCTTCGTCCTGTAAATCTGTTTTTGTTGGTTTTTTACCGTCGTTAAATGTCATAAAGCAATATTGGTTCGCGCCAATTGTGTCGGTACATGCCGCGCGGAAGAATTTACGAACATCGGTTGCGGTTTGTTTGCCATCGACAACATCTTTGTCGCCATCTTTTTTCATTGTGACAACTTCTTTGATACCCACAGATTTCGCAGCATTTACAACCGCCCAATTAACATCTTCGACACAACTGTATGGATTGCTGGCGCATGCGTTTGCAAAGCATGTATCAACAACCTTGTAACAAGTATTCACCGCGTTTGCCGCCGCCAATGCCGCACCATCGTTAATCCATTGATTCGCATCGCCATCATCATTTGGTTTTAATCCTGTGTGTGATGGTTTGGTTTTGATGGCTTCACCAAATATTTGTTGGAATCCTTCCTTTTGGCAACGCGCCAGGGTCGAATCGCACATGGCCGCCTGTTTTTTGAATTCATCTTTGGATGTGCATAATTCAAAATCTTCGCCACAGACGTTATCCTTGTTCAAGCAACGTTTATATTTTTTAACACAATCCGCGGTTGATAATTTATTACGTGTTGCCGCACCGGAAATATCAATTTCCATAATTGAACCAGCCGTTGGATATGTAAAACGCTCAATTTCTCCATCAATAATATTACCCTTTTTATCTTTCTTGACAGTGCCGTCAACATACGCCTTGACATCGGATAATGCATTTAAATTACTGGTACCGAACAATCTTTCGATTGCCGCAGGAGAACATTGGTACAAAGTACTGACACATTCGGACATATGTCCATGGAATAAAACATTTGTTGTACATTCTTCGAATTCAGAGCCGCATGCACTGTCAGATTTCATACAATCACGATAGTTATCAATACAGTCCGCATCGGGCAATAAACTGTTCCCGGTCACCGTCGTTGACGATGATGTCGTCGATGATGTCGCCGTTGCCGCCGATGACGATGTCGCAGCCTTTAACGCATTTGCCAATGTTGGCAAACGACGCGCCGCCGCCGCATTTACCGTTGTCATTGCAACACGCGCCGCCGGATATGCCGCACCAAACACGCACATTACCGCAATAAAACTGATTGATTTTTTGAAAAAATGCATCTCCATTCTCCTTGTACTTTCAATTTATTTTATCATACTTTGGAATAAAAATAAAGAGTAAAGTTTAGAGTTCAAAGTGCAATCGTGGAATAAATATAACAAAAAACGCAAATGCGTTTTTGTCATTGCGAGAAGCCGCGAACAACTTGGCGTAAAAGTGTCGGCTTTGCCGACTGCATTATATAAGACCTGGATCCTGACGACTGCGTTCGATTACTTATGGGGCGATGCCCCAAAGCAATCTCACTGCGCTCAGGATGACAAAACACTTTCGTGTTTTGTTTGGTTTAGTGGTTTACGAATTTTCTAAAATGTCTTGCAATTCGAACATATCTGCTGGCAAAGGTGCCTTGAAAGTCATGTTTTTGCCAGTAATTGGGTGTTTTAATGACAAATATGACGCGTGCAACATTTGACCGTTGTGCGTTTTCAAAAATTCCAACAATTCTTGATTCTTGACAGTCCCCAAGCGCGACGAGCCATGTCCGTATATCGGGTCACATAATACCGGAAACCCATGCGCAGATAAATGAACCCTGATTTGATGAGTGCGCCCAGTCAGTAAATTGCACCGAAAATGCGATATTCCAACACGTGACCATGCATCAATCACAGATACCTCGGTCGTGGCAGGTTTTCCACCAGATTTTACCATTGTCATTTTTTGTCTGTTCCGGGATGAACGCGCAATATTGCCGGTTATCGTCGCAGATTCCCAATTCGGCACACCCCACACAAACGCATCATAACGACGCGTCAAATCATGCGCAGAAAAAGTCTTGACCAATTCGCGATATGCCGCATCTGTTTTGGCAAAAATCATAACACCCGATGTATCTTTGTCCAGACGATGAACAACCCCGGGGCGCACATCACCACCAATCGATGCCAATTCAGTATAACATAACAAATTTTGAACCAATGTCCCTGTTTTATTCCCAGCCGATGGATACATCACAACACCACGCGGTTTATTTATCACAATAATATCATCATCTTGGTATAAAATATCCAGGTCAAAATCGCATGATTTGTTATCAGATGCAACTGTGCTTTTCGGGGTGTCAGGTATTATAACAACATACATTTCACCCAATTTTGTGCGGTCTGAAAACTTTACCGATGCGCCACCACGTGATACAGAAAATTTTTGGATTTCACTGCGTGAAAATTCAGGCATTTGATTTGATAAAAATTTATCTAGTCGCAAACCAACATCGTCATCGTTCACAATAAATTCACGTTGCATATATATTCCTATTTTTTATATTCGTCCCAATCAGGTCCCTTGGTACATTTTGATAAATCGATTTTTAATTCATAATCGCCACTGACGGGACATACCAATATACCGGTTGTCGCAGATTGCTCTGCATCCGCCGGCGCATTACGCCATGCAAATTTTAATTCTTGTGGCGCATGGACACACACCAATCGCAAATGCCCAGTCATGTCGCCCGTTGGTGATATCCATACACGAACAGAGTCAGCCTCGCCATAACAGGGAAAAGAATCCAGGTAATATAAAATCAATCCGTTTTTTAACAGCGAATAATCGCGGCCTGAAAAATTACCAACATATTGCGACAAAGACAATCCTGTGACACCTGACCAATCAACCGTTGTGGAAAATAAACTGACACGTGGGGATGCCGGTGGTGTTGCGGTATCTGCAAATGCGTTCATACAAAACAGAATAGCAAAAAAAGAAATTATTTTTTTCATTTCTCGAAATCCCCCAATTTAACAATTATCTTTTTGACACCCATCGATGGTGCGCGCAAAGTATAAACAAACCCAACACGCGCCCCAGCATCCAATATCGGTACCGGTGGTGCAAATTGTTCCGCAGAATTTACCTGATTGTCATCCGCGTCGTATGTCAGCAAAATAATATCAGGGGTACCATAAAAATTATCACTGACATTTTCAATTATACCCGACACAATAAAATGATTCACACCATTTGCATCAGGTGCCAATTCTGTTTTAACAATCGATGCAACCAATGGCGAATTCGATTGTTGATTGGTTTTTACATGTGTTATCACGACAACTGTAAATATAATTGCGGATAACAATGCACATAACGCCGCCAAAAATAAAAATATTTGATTTTTACGATTTGGGGTTTTAACCATCCATGTATGGCCACAAATCGCACATTTAACCGGCACACCAGGAATCTTGCTCATGGTGTATTCTGTTTTACAAAAATTACATTTTATTTTCATGACATACCTTTATATACCACAAATTATTGCAATTTCAACAAACTATATTTTGCACGAACCTCTGCTGAAATTGAACGCAATGCATTCAAATAATCTGACACAGTTGCGTTTGCGTTGCTGACAATCGCACTGAAACGACGGCCGGCAACGGTTGATTGATTAAATTCTGCCTTGCCCAGATATGCAACCATACGGTTCAAATCCCCCAGGTATAAATCAGCAAAACTGGCATCTGATGCCGCAGCATCCCAATAGTATTGCGGATTTGATGGGTCTGATATTTTTTTGGTAATTGTTAAACGCGGTGTAATAGAACCCGCATACCCAACCGTCACATACATAGCATTTATACTGCCATAACGCATACGAACAGAACCATTAACTGTTAAAATCACAGGTTCGTTTTTGGTGTTATCTATACTGATTGCAGGTAATGTTAAATTTGTCACAAATAAATCACCTGTGGTGAAAGATGAAAATTTTCCTGTATCTGTCAAAGACAGACGACCAGATATTTCCATATTTCTGGAATCCGCGGTTAAACTGCCGGAAACAGTTGCACTTTTTGTAGAAAAAGCACTATCGATTGTTGTGCGATTATCAAAAATTAAATTACGAGTGACGGTTTTTCCAATAGTTAAAAATTCATCAAAATTTCCGTTTACAAAACTGATGTAATCTGTATTTATAATATCGTGTCCACCCAGATTTAATGCTGCACGCATTGTTGCATCATCTTCGTTGTTTGATGGAACGCGCCATAAATACAGCGCATTGTCACGATTTATCGTTGTTGTACTGACAATGCCGTTGTCGGTGTTTATTCCTAAATCGGCCACAGATGTTTTCCATGTTCCGTTTGCACCGTATGCCTGGTTGCCGTCAACAAAACCGACATTGCCACTGGCCAAGTTTAATATTTGATGTGTCCGGAAAGGTGTTATTTTATCAGAATCATAAACCACAACACCTTGTAATGTGGATTGTCCATTAAAATCCCTGGATTTTATTACACGTAATTGATATTTAACATCCGGATTTTTTATTATTTCTTCGTTCAATCCGTATTTTGCCAAATCCGAAATTTCAACACGCGTGATATTGCGACCATACGGTATTAACATCGTTTCACGATTATCAATTATATACCGTTCCAGCGCACTTTGTATTTCTGTCATTTGTTTTGTAATTGCAATATTTTCACGACGTTCAATCGCATTGCGTTGATATTTGAATACAAATGGAATTATCAACATTGCCAAAGATACACTGAGCAATAATTCCACCAGCATATTTCCGCTTTGTTGTTTATTTAATAAAGATTTATTTAATATTTTCATTTATTCCACTATACTTTCTTTGGTTTGCCAATCAGATGACATGATTGCAGAAAATTCCGATTTATTTGGTGTTTTTGATATTTGGGCGCGCCCCAATTTTAATTGTGCAAATTGAGGCATTTGATTTGATGGAAAAGTCCATGAACCAATTTTTAATGGTGCAGTTTGCGACATCAATAATTCCCCAGATACAGTCAACCCAAAATCACCATAAAAAATCATGTCTGTTGCCGTCACATAAGGTGTATAAACCGTATTTGATGATATCGCCGTAAATACATTTATTGTTTTATTACTGGACGATTTTAATTTGAATAAATTACCAATACGAACAGATTTTGTTATTGTTGCGCGGTCTGTTATAATTGCGCCAGTATTACTGAAAGTGTTTCCGTTCAAATTATTTGCGGTTATGTTGCGAAATCCACTGATATCGCCCAAAGCACGAATTGTGTCGATTATTGCATCAGAGCCTTGGATGTTTGCACCAGATGAAAAATAAACAGAATCCGCATCCACAACATCTGACTTTATAAATGTTGCATTTATATTTTTTACAGAAACCGAATCTGCCTCTAAATTTCCAACATTTAACAAATCTTTGCCGCCCATATTCAAATTACGCAACATCGCATTCAAATTGTTCGCCCCAGATTCATCATCTGTTTGGTTTTTATTTCTTTTGTTATCAACAATCGCATCAGATGCCGCACGATGTAAAAAATTCGTTCTGTCCTGGGTTGCAAAATTGTGTGATATTTTATATATCAAATACCCCGGTTCAAATCCAGGACCCGCAACCGCCCAATTATTACCATACGCAATTCCATCATCACCAACAACCGCCGCCGCGCCACCAATTTGACGCGCAATTTGATTCGTCCTGACCACAGAATCAGATATATTAAATGCCAAATAAACATCTGTCACAGTTGTTCCTTGGAATTTACGTTTATCAATAATTCCACTGGATATCATAGGCGACATTTCTTGGATATTTTCAGGTGTTAATGCGATTTCTGCTTCTTCGGGCCAATCTTCTTGGTGGATACGAACGAAATTCAAAACACTGTCTTGCAAATCGACAATTTTTTGTGCCACAGATATATTTTCTATATCACTGTATGTTCGTTCAATTTGTTTATACATAAATGGTGCGGCAACAGCAATAATTGATATCGCCAAGATAACCTCTATCAATGACGCACCAATTGATTTGTTGTTAAAAATTTTCGTATTAAATACAGTCACTGCCACCTGCCATTAAACATTGTTTTGCGTTTATACGTTGTTCCAAACGCGACCAAAATAAATACTCGCACAATATATGCTGTGCCAAAGATTTCGAATTATATGTTTCGCCCAGTTGAGCAATCACACTGCGACAATCCATTGTTTCATCATCTGATTTTTTAGGATTTTTCAAAATTGCAAAATCATCATTGTTTATTTCCGCAACCCAGACATCTGGCAAGACAGTTGTACTGGCTGGACGAATATCAACAATAACCGCGCCCGTATCACCGGAATCCAATGCTTTGGATGTTTGGTCGCGTAATGTTATATGCGCCGCCGTCACATTTGCCGCAGAAATACCACTGGTCGTGTTATATGTTAATGTTTCACCACTGAGATATACATCTTGACCACTGCTGACATTTAGGTAAGAGCCAACCTCGAGCCGTTCAACCCCCAGCGCAATATGTTCTGTTTCCAAATTTCCGCGAACATCCCAATTAACCGGGCCGGTAAAACCTGTCCGTCCAGCCGTCAAATCAAACGAATATACCGATGCAGAATTTGATTCAAAATTGCCTGTATTGCCATATTGCGAAATTGTTTTTCCAAAAACACTTTTCGCCACCAACGAACCACGCGTCAATGCCAATGCAGAACCACCAGATTTTGATTGAAATATACTTTTGTTTGAATTTAATACTTTGATTTTATTTTTAGAATTTCTGTCGCCTTCGATACCAGTAATATCCAATGTATCAAACGACGCAGTATTTGCAGTTAAATTATGTCCAATTACCCTGTTCGTATTTTCTATGGAAAAATCATTCATATTCAAATCAGTTAAAAATGCAGAACCGGCTATATCTGTTTCATTACGACGAACAACATCTTGGTATAAAGTGTTTAATGGTATTCCAACCATAATCCCAGATGTTGTGCGTTCCGCATAAAAACCGATTCGGCGCACCATTTCAGCCGCCTGGACCCCTGTTAAATCACCACCATCAATCATCAAAGAACCACCAATGCCGGTTTCGTCTTTGTCGATAACCAGATAAATATTTTGCCCAAATGCAGTTTGTGGAATATACCCCAATGGCAAACCATACGGTTCCAAAATATCTGCAAAATCATTACCACGAATTATTGTTTTTCCGTACGACAATGTATTTGCATTTTCACGAATAAAAATTCGCGCCGCCGCTTGCGCTTGGTCAATATGATGAACAGACGAATACATTTTCGCGTCTATATCGTTCACAATTAAACGATTGGTTAAAACAGGTATAAAGACAAACATCAACGATATTGCCAATAATGCCTGCAATAAAAAATTTCCTTGTTCGGTACGCAAAAAATTCTCTCTCGGTGTTTATTATTTATAATAAGGTTAGCAATAGAAAAAAGATATTGCAATCAGTTTTAAGATGTTTTATATTATGTTCGTTGTTGGTTGATTTTTATAGTTTATATTATTCAACCGTAATATTCCAAAAAACAAAATTATAAAAGATAAGATATGCAAAATAAAAAAAATCAGTCGTCTGTTGGGTTGATGATTCAACGTTGTCATAAATGGCGTTTACGCAGAAAACAATTAATCGATCAGGCACGCACAACAAACGATGAAATTGAACGCGAACGTTTATTACAGGCCGCAGAGCACTGTGTCCGTATGACAAATGCCGAACAGGAAAAAATTGATTCAATTCGCGATACAAAAGAGAAAGCCGCCGCTGTTGCCGAGGCCGAGGCCGAAATCAATGCCGAAGAAAAAAATGAAAATGGCGATGGGGCAAAATCTGACAATGACGAAGAAATGGGCTTTCCAGATTTCATCACTAATTTGAATTAAAACTATTTTATATTATTTGTTGAAATTTTACTTTTGTTTGGTATGCTTTTGCCATAAGGAAAGTATTTATCATGGACAACAACTATACCGTATTGGCGCGTAAATATCGCAGTCAGGATTTTAAGTCGCTGATTGGACAGGATGTTTTGGTTAAAACCCTGACAACAGCAATTAACACAGGCCGTATCGCACACGCATATATTTTTACTGGAATTCGTGGAACTGGGAAAACCAGTACCGCACGTATTTTGGCCAAGGCATTAAATTGTCTGGCATCCGACGGACCAACTGCAAATCCATGTGGGGTATGCGAAAACTGTCGCGCGATTGCCGCCGGTCAACATATTGATGTTATGGAAATCGACGCTGCATCACATACGGGTGTTGATAATATTCGTGATATTTTGGATGCTGCGCAATATCGTCCAACAAATGGTCGATACAAAGTTTATATCATCGACGAAGTTCATATGTTATCAACCGCGGCGTTTAATGCATTGCTGAAAACATTAGAAGAACCGCCTGCACATGTTATTTTCATTTTGGCAACAACCGAAATTCGCAAGGTTCCGGTGACAATTTTATCACGTTGCCAACGATTTGATTTGGTTCGCGTGCCGGTTGAAACATTGAAAAAGCATTTCAATTGGATTGCAAATCAGGAAAAAATTGAATTATCTGATACTGCAAACGAATTATTGGCGCGCGCCGCCGACGGTTCGGTACGTGACGGATTATCTTTGCTGGACCAGGCAATCGCGCAGACCGGTGGACATGTTGATGAACAGGCTGTGATGGATATGTTAAAACGCGCCGACCGTAATGTCGTTGTTGATTTTATGGATACCATTTTATCTGGGGATACCGCCAAAGCGTTGGAAATGACCGATACAATTTATACAAACGGTGCAGATTTGGTTATGTTATTGTCTGATATGATGGAATGGACGCATTGGGCAACACGCATGCACCCGGCAATCAACGCAGGCGATGGCGCAAATTCACCATATACCGCAGACCAGCGCGAAAAAACAAAAAAAATAAATTCACGCGTATCATTAAATACCCTGTCCAGAATTTGGCAGGTTATGGTGGCGGCTGTTTCAGAAATGCAGGTGGCTGGGAATCAAAAACAATGTTTTGATATGTTGGTTGTTCGTATGATGCATATTGCCGATATGCCATCTGTGCCAGAGATTTTGAAAAACAATCCAACAAACACTCCACAACCACAAAAGGCACCAGAACCTGTGGTGACAAAACCTGTGAACACAATTAAAACGGCACAAGATTTGGCGGATGCTTTACAGAAAGATAAACAGATTTTATTATATGCGTATTTTTCTGAAAATGTCGAGGTCAGCGAAATCAGTGATGGAAAATTAAATTTCTTTGACAGGGGTTCTGACAAAGATTTTGCAACAAAATTATCTGGGTGGTTGGAAAAATATACTGGTAAACCCTGGGTAATGGCACGTTCCCAGGAATCAAAACATATTCCAACAACAATGGAACACCAACAACAAGAATTGGCATCTGACCCAATGATGGCAAGTGCGATGGGCTTGTTCGAAGGTGCAGAAATTTTAGAAGTATCAAAATAAGCGCAACACAAGGAGGGGTTTTATGAAATCTGAACTGGGACGTTCTTTGATAGAGGTTTTGGGCGTATTGGCAATCGCAGCCGTTATGACCGCTGCTGCATACAAGACATATAATTCTTTGCGCACAAATCAGTTGAGAAATTTGGCTTTGTCTGAAATGGAACAAATTGCACGCAATACAAAAATATTGATGGAAACACGTGGCGATTATACAGGTGTATCAATTGAATATTTAATAAAAATGGGCGCAATAACAAATGCAGATGCCCCGTTGGGTGGCGAAAATTGGTATATAACATCTGGGGTTGATGGGAAAAGTTTTTCTATCAATTTAACAGATTTAACAAACAGCGATTGCGTTTATTTTGCAACCAAAAAAATTAAATGGGCAAACAAAGTATCGGTAAATAAAATCGAAGGCGCTGGCGCAGAAAGTTGTATTTCTGCACCCAGAAATTTTGTGTCTTTTATCGTTGAATAAATATGAAATATAAATTTTTATTTTTATCAATGCTGTTGATTGGATGTACAGGTTATACCAGTCCAAATCGCAACACATGGGATTATTACCTGAACGGCGCAACATTTATGGATATGACCGAGGTTTCAAAAATCGCAAAACGTCCAATATATATGGGTGACGGTGGAAAATTATTAACCCAGGTTGCAACAAGTAAAAATCCTGAAAAAATGGAATATGGCGATAAGATAGCAAATGACAATGCCGCCAGCATTGCATATATGTCAAATTTAGAACACGATTTATACGATACATTACGCACAGCGGGGGTGTCTGTGGAACGCGCCGGGACAGATGTTGTTGTTATTTTGGTGCGTGGCGCAATTATGCAAGGTGATGTTGCAGAAATATCTGATAATGGGACAAACATATTGAATACTGTGGCACGAATTTTACGCAAATATAATTCTACATATTTGGAAATTGCTGGATATACCGATGCAATGCATGATACAAATGCCGCAAAACGCATGTCTTTGGATATGGCAGAACGCGTTGGTGTGTTTTTATCACGCAAGGAAATTAAACCCACGCGGATGTTTATTGTTGGTCGTGGTGCCGCGCGCCCTATTGCCGCCCAAGACAGCCTGGGGCGGTTAACCAATCGTCGTGTTGAAATACGCATCGCGCCGGCACGATAAAATATCTCTTTTATTTTAATTTTTTTGTTGCTATACTGAGTTCGAGTTAAATTAACCAAAAGGAAGGATTATGACAAAAACAAATATTACAATTAAAAATTATAAGAAAACTGGCATTATTGCCGCTGTGGTTTTGGTTGTTGCTGCGTTGGGAATTTGGGCTGTGGCATCCAGAAATCACGAGGTTAGCGTCAATGATGCAATCGCAGAGGTTTCTGAAAATGCTGTATCTGGTGCAGATATGCGTATCGCGGTTGTTCGTATGGACGGCGTTCAAATGGAAGCTGATGCATTAAAAAATTTACGCAATCAAAAAGAATCTTATGAAAAAAAATTACGTGATGAATTAACCAAAGAACAAAAAGCATTGGAAAAAGAAAAAACAGAAATCGAAAAATCACAAGATGTTTTATCACCTGATGCATTGCAACGTCGTGTTGCAGATTATCAAAGACGCGTGACTGCATTGCAACGCAATTTAACAGAACGCGCACAAAGCATCGAAGAATCTTATCAACGTGCATTGGCAGAATTGCAAGATAAACATTTGGATCCTGTTATCGAAGGTATCATCGCAAAGAAAAATTTGTCTTTGGTAATTGATGGTCGTTTTGCGCGCACAGGTGCCAAAATTGAAAATTTAGATATCACAGATGAAGTTGTTAAAGCATTAAATAAAAAAGTTTCATCTGTTAAAATGGCAACACCAAAAGGTTTCTAGGACCATTGTGGTTAAGATGTTATAAAAACACCGGCAAATGCCGGTGTTTTTTTATCTTCTTTTATTTAAACACTCTTTTATTTTTGAAGTCAAAAGCGTGTGATATGAGGACATATTTTGGGAAGAGAATGTAATTTTGCTGTTATCCAATTGTATCTCTCTTATATAATCTGGCATAAATACTTTAAAAACGGCTTCACAACCATTATAAACCTCATACCAATTAACCGTATCATCACCATATATATTACTATATTCTGGTTCCACCCAGCCTTTACACGCAATATCGTAACATTGTTTTATTGTCGGCTCACGTAATTCATTTGGTACTTCCACCAATTGTTGTATATGTTGTTTTTTCCGCTCGTACCGTCCATACATCCCATCTTCGGTCCCAAAATTAATGCGTTTTATTATATTGTTTTTTATAGCATATACTAATGTTAACACTTACTACCTCTTTTATGCCTAAAATACCACAAAATCCGCCACTGTCAAGCATACACATAAAAAAACCGCCATTTTGGCGGTTTTTTTTATATTGTATTAATAACGTTTTCTAATAACATATAAGCATTTTTTTCTTTTTGATGTTCTGCATCAATTATTGCTTTTTTGCGTTTGGCTTTGTCACATTCTTGTTTTTCTTGCTTTGCTTTATCCATTACACGAAAATAACTTGCAAGTTCATTGTGCAAACGCGCGCCTTCGTTGGATGATAACAACATATTGCTACGTTCAAAATCACCGACTTTTAACACATCCATCAAAAGTCCTCTTCGCGTAGAACGTTCATATTTTACTTCGAAAATTGTGACAAAATGTTTTTCATTAGGATATATTATGTCCAGATATTCGTCTTTTTGTTTTGCAACAAAAAATTCGTGCCCACATCCCCAGTCTTGTTTCTCAAAAATCACATTCACAGATTTTCCTTGGGATATTTTATAATTAACATTATGTACAATATCTTTACATTTGGATATCATATCCATTACTGTTTGATCTGTTTCGGTCGACATAAAAACTCCTTGAAGTATTGTTTTATGCTTATTTTATGCTGATAAGTACCACAAAAACTCAAAAAAGCAATAAAAAAATACCGGCATCCGTCTACGCAACTTTGGTTGCTCCGTCGCGACAGGTTTGCCGGTGTTTTTTTATATTTTTTTATTCTTCTGTTTTTTCTTGTTCTGGGACAATTTCATCGTCTGGGTTTGATTCACTGGCCAGATAATGTTCCAACCAATGATTATCAAAATTCAACTGACGAAAATCACGATTGTTTAATAATCTTTTGTGAAGTGGAATTGTGGTTTTAACCCCTTCTATCACAAATTCTTCCAA
>ODAI010501850.1_pt1 | contig 15743 bp, 7 predicted proteins | sample 1539321 | NCBI WGS metagenome assembly ODAI01 (sample SAMN02144231, study PRJEB22623) | gut metagenome | biome: sheep rumen | host: Ovis aries | place: New Zealand
CAGGGTAAGCCGGAGGCCGCACGCCGCGCCCGCGCAATGGTTGCGAAGATGGACGAACTCGGCTTTGGCAACTGCACCAACACCCGCGCCTGCGAGATGGAGTGCCCCAAGCACGTAACCATCGACCACATTGCCCGCCTGAACAGGGAGTATCTGAAAGCGAGATTCAGCGAGTAAGATCATTATTTTGTATATTTTAGAAAAGGTCTGTCACTAAAAAACAGACCTTTTCCTTGTTTTTTACCCTATAAAACACTTTAAAGGCTCTTGAAAGACATTGATTTAAGCCCAAAACAAAAGAAAACATAATTTTTTAAAAAAATTTTTAAATTAAAAAATGAAATGATTTTTGTTTGATTTATGTGAATTTATAACTAAATTTCGGCAAACACAAAACTAAAAAACCTTAAAAACTTGGAATAACCTTATTGTATCGCATTTGATACGCGTTTTCGGTCGTTTGCATTTTTGGATTTGTTTTCTCATTTTTGCAACGATTAACCGTTATTTAGACGGATGTTTTGTAGTGTATCCGATGCAAAGAAAATGAATTTTTGTATCAATATTTATGTTTAACTTAACCCAGTAAGCTTATGAAAAAAGCAAAACTGTTTCTCAGCACCATCCTTGTGCTTCTGGTTACTACGTTAAATGCACAGAACATGCGCATTTCCGGTACCGTCAAGGATGCGTCTACTGGTGAAGGTATTCCTTTCGCCGCCGTTATGGTAAAAGGTACCATGAATGGCGTTTCTTCCGACGCAGAAGGTGCCTTTACTATTAATGCTTCGGCCAAAGCAACATTGGAGTTCTCTGCTGTCGGCTATGTCACAGTAGTAGAGGCAGTCAATGGCAGGGGTGTTATAAACATCACCCTTGACCCTGATTCAGAGGCTCTCGAAGAGACGATCGTCGTAGCTTATGGTACTGCAAAGAAATCCTCTTTCACCGGATCTGCAGCTACCGTCAAGAGTGAAAAACTCCAGCAGCGAACCGTTTCCAACGTTACCAAGGCCCTCGAAGGTATGGTAGCAGGTATTTCCACAACATCTGGTTCCGGACAGCCTGGTGAAGGCGCCTCCATCCAGATTCGCGGTACCGGCTCCATCAACGCTTCTTCTTCTCCTCTGTACGTTGTCGACGGTATTCCTTTTGCAGGAACTCTTTCCTCAATCAACCCCAACGACATTGAGACCATGACCGTCCTCAAGGACGCATCAGCTGCCGCCCTCTACGGTTCCCGTGCAGCTAATGGTGTCATCCTCATTACCACCAAGCGCGGTAACGAAGGCAACTCTGTCGTTAACTTCAAGGCAACCGTTGGTCTTCAGTCACGTTCACTGAAGATGTATGACATGGTAAACCAGGACGAGTTTGTTGAACTCACTTGGGAAGCCCTCAAGAATAACTACTACATCAAGGGTGGTTATTCGCTTGAGGCTGCAAAGGAACTTGCTTCTGCAAGTATGTCCTCTTCCCTCGGTGGAGAATTCTACAACCCTTATACAAACTACACCTGGGATAATATCATCGACCCTGAAACAGGTCTCGTCCGCGCAGATGCTGTTTCTGCATGGAACGAAAACTGGCTTGACGTGCTCACCAACAAGAAAGCTGTCCGCAAGGAATATCAGCTTGGCGTAAGCGGTGGTGACAGCAAGACCAAGTACGCTTTCTCCGTGGGTATGCTCGACGACAATGGTGTTCTCATCACCACAAACTTCAAGCGTTACTCCCTCCGCGCAAATGTTGACCATGTTGCCAACAACTGGTTGTCCATGGGTGCAAGTGCAAGCTATGCATACACCAACCAGAACTCTTCCCAGTATTCCGACACCCAGACCGGCAATGCCTGGTACACCGCACAGTTCATGGCTCCTATCTACCCCGTTTATCTGAAGAACGATGAAAAGAAGGATGCCCTTGACGAAACAGGCAACAAGCAGTATGACTATGGTATGAACGGCCGTCCAAAGGCTGCAAGATTCAATGTTGTCGGTGATCTTTACGACAATAAGTATGAGACGCTCCGCGACAACTCCAGCATCCGTACATATGCCATACTCGGAGGTGACAGTGACGAACTCGGTATCCTGAAGGGTCTCACCCTTTCCACCAACTTCGGTGCAGATATCTCCGGCCGTTACATCACTTCTTACTACAACCCTTACCACGGTGACGGTTCTTCCGTCGGCGGCGAAGTTGACAAGTATTCAACCCGTACATTCTCATACACCTGGAACCAGATCCTCAAGTATGAGCGCGAATTCGGCAAACTTCACTTCCTTGGACAGTTTGGCCACGAATACTACAACTACAATTACAAATACCTGTATGCAGAACGCACCGGTGTTTATCCCGGAATCATGGAACTTGCTCCGGCAACCAATGTAACCGGCAACCAGTCCTATTCCGATGTTTACAGGATGGAATCCTATTTTGCCCGTCTTGCTGCAGATTATGCAGACAAGTATTATCTCGAGGCTACATGGCGTAAGGATGGTTCCTCAAGGTTCTATGAGAAGAACCGTTGGGGAGAGTTCTGGTCACTGGGTGCTTCATGGCGTCTTTCTCAGGAAGGTTTTGTAAAGGATATCGAGTGGATTGACAACCTCAGTGCACGTATTTCCTACGGTGAACTTGGTAACGACGGTCTCGACAGCTACTATGCATGGCAGTCCTTCTATGACCTTACCTATGCAAATGCAAACAATTCCGGAGCAATCGTTTCATCCCTTGCAAACCCCGCCGTTTCATGGGAAAAGAAGGGAACTTGGAATTATGGTATTGAAGGTACTTTCTTCAACAGGTTCCTCAATGTTACCGCCGAGTATTACAACTCACTCACCAGCGACATGCTCCTGAGCTTCCCTATGCCTACTTCAACCGGTTTCAACGGTTACAATGCGAACGTAGGTTCAATGAGTAACAAGGGTCTTGAAGCAACCTTGCGCTTCAACTGGGTGAACACCGCCAATTTCCGTGCAAGCTCCACTCTCATGGGTTATTTCAACAGGAATAAGGTTCTTGCCCTTACCACTGATGACACTATCACCTCCGGTGCATATGTTATCAAGGTTGGCATGCCTATCTATACCTACTACATTCCCAAGTCCGCAGGTGTTGACCCTGCAAACGGACAGCAGCTTTACTGGGCATATGATTCAGTAAGTGAGGAAGAAGTCAAAGCACTTCAGGAAGCTGGAAAGGAACTTAAGAAGGATGGCAAGGATATATGGTGGAACGAAAATCTTAAGACCTATATGACTGGCGAAGAGTATGTCACTAATGACAAGACCAAGGCCAACAACAGCAGATACTACATGGGCAGCCGTGAGCCTCTTCTCCAGGGTTCCTTCGGTTCTGACTTCCAGTTTGGTCCGGTTGATTTCAGCTTCCTCACCACCTTCTCTCTCGGAGGAAAGACATTAGACGGAGTCTATGGTGGAACCATGGAAGTTACATATGCAGGTGATACCTGGAGCAAGCACATCCTTCGCCGCTGGCAGAAGCCCGGTGATGTCACTGACGTCCCCGTCCTTCTCGTGAATTCCGGTAACCTTTCTGCAGACCGCTGGCTCATTGATGCATCTTATCTTGCCATCAAGTCTGTCCAGCTTGGTTATACTCTTCCTACCAAGGCCACCAAGAAAGTTGGCATCAAGTCCTTCAGGGTGTTTGCAGTTGCAGACAATATCGCACTCTTCAGCAAGCTGAACGGTCTTGATCCTCAGTATAGCATCTCCGGTGGTACCAACTACGCTTATACTCCTACCCGCACCCTCTCAGTTGGTGTCGATATTAACTTCTAATATAAGGAGAAACGAACATGAAAAAGATTTTATTCTCTATAATGGCCGCTTTTGCAGTTCTGGCAAGCACTGTTTCCTGCAATCCCGAGCTGCTCAACACCAACCCTACGGACGCCGTCTCCGGTGACACCGTATTCGAGGATACCGAAGGTGGTCTCATGGCTCTTAACGGAGCAATCCGCTTCTTCTGGCAATGGGGTCAAACCACAACCGGAAACTACCACCAGTGCTTCGGCCCTCAGTCCTATAACCTTATGGCAGACCTTATGGGTGAAGATATGGTTATGGCAGCTGCTGGTAACGGCTGGTTCTGGTATGACTATCTGTACGACGTAAAGGATGCTATGAATAGTACTACCTGGCGTCCCTATGATGCATGGAACTACTATTACACTCTCATATCCAACATGAATTACATCATTGACGCCGCCGACCAGATGGAAGGCGCCGAATCTGAGGTAAACTATATTGTTGGAAATGCATATGCCTTCCGTGCATGGGCTTATGCCTATTGCGGAATGCTGTTTGCCCGTAGTTACATCGGCCACGAAGACCGTCTCTGTGTTCCTATCTATACTGAGCCCACTGTTGCCGGTACTCAGGGTAAGGCCCGTTCAACCAACAGGGAAGTATTCAATCAGGCAATGGCGGACATCGACAAAGCTATCGAGCTTATTGGCGATACTCCGCAGAAGCATGTCTCCCACATTGACAAATTCGTTGCCAATGGTATCAAGGCCCGTATTGCTCTTTACATGGGTGAATACCAGAAGGCTCACGATGCTGCTGTAATTGCAGTCCAGGGTGGTGACTATAAGTTCAATGCAGCTTTCCATTATAATGACGCACAGGACAAGAGTGTTCTCTGGGGTGCTGAAATCATCACCGACCAGGGAACAACCAACCCTCAGTTCCTTGCTCACATGGATATTGCATTTGGTGGTTACGGTGCAAGAGCACGTAAGTGCCTCTCTGCATGGCTGCATGACAAGATGGCAGCTACTGACGCCCGCCAGTCATGGTGGAGTTATGAAACTCTCGCAGACGGTGAAACAAAGGGCTATCAGCAGTATAAGTTCCTGTTCAAGGATGCCAGCAACCCTCAGACCGGTGCAGACCACATCTTCATGCGCGCTCCTGAAATGCAGCTGATTATTGCTGAAACCGCTTGCCGCCTTGGTAATGAGGACGAAGCTAAAACAGCTCTGAACAGCCTCATGGCTACCCGTGAAGCAGGTTATGACTGCTCTGCAAAGACTGGTACAGCTCTTGGTGCTCTTACAACAGACCTTACCGGTTCCCTCCTTGAGGAAATCCTCATCCAGCGCCGTATTGAACTTTGGGGTGAATATGGCCGCGTTTACGATATCAAGCGTCTCCGTCAGGGCTTCAAGCGTACGGCAGAGATGGGACACCCTATCGCAGCCCTTCTCAACAATCTGCATACAGATGATCCCGAATCTTTCGACTGGGTTATGACTATTCCCAAGAAAGAGACCGACGCCAATAGTCTCATTCTCCAGAATCCTGTGTCAAGTTATCCTGCCAGCAATCTGGAGGGAGATGATCCTGCAAATGCTCCTACCGGAAGCGGTGAATAATCAACTTTGAACGATTATGATTATGAAAAAGATATTTAAATACATATCCGTTCTTGCTGCAACTGCAATAGCCGCAGTATCCTGTAACGTTGACGCTGTATCTACCATTTTTGACGAAAGTACAGTTGCTAATAGCGCTGTTAATGCAGCTTTCGTTCAGGATGTGGTTGTAGATAATGAAATACCGGCATCTGTATCTACATATAATATACCGATGTCTCGTAGTTCTGCTGCGAAAGAGGTTACCGTAAACCTTACTACTACGCTTGACGCCGCAATCGGATGTCCTACTTCCGTAACTTTTGCTGCCGGAGAGTTTGAGAAAGATCTGGTTCTTGATCTTACAAACATGTCTGTTGGTAAGACATTCAAAGGAAAAATTGAAATTGTTGTTCCTGAAGACGATAACAATACATTCTCAAAGCTATCCGTCGACTGCACCCTTGCAAAGGCATATACTTGGGTTAATATCGGTGAAGGCGAGTTTTATGACGGTCTTGCTCTGCAGCCGAGTGATACCGACCTTGGTATTATCAAGGTTAAGATAGACCAAGCAGAAGGCTTCGACAGGTGGAGAATCTATAATCCCTTCCCGAAGGATAATGTTATTGCTGCATGGGCCGAAAGTTACTATGTTGGTGGAGCTACAGAAGTAATTGAAGTTTGGGCAAATAATGATGAAGGAAACACTGTTTCTTTCAGTCCTACAACTTGGGTTACAGGACTTATATATGCTTCTTTGGGAACAGATAAATATATTTATGAGTATCTTCCAAGCGCATATGCAAGTTCCCTCGCGGCTCACGATGCCAACAACTGTTTCGTAGACGAGAATAAGAAAGTTATTCAGTTCTACTTGGCTCAGGTCATTGAGAATTCAACCAGCTGGTTTGGAGAAGGAGCAAAATACCTGTCTCTTCCCGGAGGTCCTGACCTTGAGACTTTACTCTCTGAGTAGTTTTATCAGTGTTTAATTCGAAAGTGGGACGCAGCAAGTGTTCCACTTTCGTTTTTTCTCTATTTAAATGAAGCGAGTTTTTATCTATTGTATTGCTCTAATTTGTGTGCTTGCATGTACAAGGGAAAAGGATACAGTCTTACAGGAAGAACCTGCTCCTTTTGATGTGAAAAATACTATTCCTGGGCAACTGATTATTAAAGTAAGCAAAGACCTTGCAGGACCGGAAACTCCAGATATAGATTTTTCTTCTTTTGGAGATTGTTCTGTCACCCGTATTTTTCCTGATGCAGGAAGATTTGAGGCCCGTCACCGAGCTTTTGGCCTTCATCAATGGTATCTTGTTAGTTTTAATCCTAACCGGCCTGTTACAAAGGTCTCCGTGGGACTCGATGGCATAACTGGAGTGGAATATGTAGAACCAGTTCCGTACATAAAAACCACTGATTATCCTTTCAACGATCCCAAAATCGGTTTGCTTTGGGGTCTTTCAAACGATGGAAGCAAAACTCAGTGGAATGCAGGCTGTGACGTCAACGCTTTCAAAGCATGGACTATTGAGACAGGAAAGCCGGAGGTTGTTGTCGCCGTCAACGATGCGGGTGTGGATTACTCCCATGAAGACCTAGCTGCCAACATGTGGGTAAATACTGCAGAATTGAACGGCACTCAGGGAGAAGATGATGACAACAACGGCTATGTAGACGATATCTACGGTTATAGTTTTATGAGCTATGACGGAACTTCAACCGTCGGAAAGATTGAGCCTGGAGACCATGGAACACACGTAGCAGGAACGATAGCCGCTGTAAACAACAATGGAATAGGCGTCGCAGGTGTTGCCGGAGGAAACGGTTCCACTAATTCCGGAGTGCGTATAATGGTAACTCAGACCCTGGACGGAACTCACGGCGCAAAAACACCGGAATCAATTGTTTATGCTGCCGATAATGGCGCCGTCCTCATGAACTGCAGCTGGGGTTACACTAACCCCGAAACCCCTACATCATCGGCACTTCTCCAGGCAATCAGGTATTTCAACAAATACGCAGGAAAAGACCCTGAAACAGAGGAACAGACAGGTCCCATGGATGGAGGCCTCATCGTGTTTGCTGCGGGCAACGAAGGCTTGGAAATTTCACATCCTGCCATGGAAGAAGAAGTATTCGCAGTAGCTGCCCTCAGTGCCAATTATGTCCGCTCATATTTCACAAGCTTTGGAGAGTGGGTCGATATCTGCGCCCCGGGCGGAGACGCCAACAGGGGAACATATATTCATTCCACCCTTCCTGGCAATGCGTATGGCAATATGCAGGGCTCTTCCATGGCCGCGCCGCACGTAACAGGCGTTGCCGCCCTTCTGGTATCATATTATGGCGTCGGAAAGAAGGGCTTTACAAGGGATAAACTCATATATCTGCTTCAGAGTACGGCTAATAAGCGGGCCCTTGAAGAAAACGGCAGTTTTTCAACCAAACTTGGAGCTGGCTTGGTAGACGCTTATGCTGCGCTTATTGCCGATGATGATTCCGTGCCCATGCCAGTATCCGAAGCTTCTGTATCTGCCGTCTCAAACACCGCTACATTCAGCTGGACAGTGCCTGGTTCTGAAGAGGTTAAACATCCATATTGCTTTAATCTATACTATAGCACTTCCTCCCTTGCCGGTCTTGATCCTGCCAATCCTTCGGACAATGTTGAAACAGTAAGGATAGTATCTTATGGTGCACCATATGGCACTGTTCTTTCTCAGGAGTTAAAAGGACTGGAATTCAATACCAAGTACTATTTCAGAATTAATTCTGAAAGCGTTTCAGGAGCTGTTTCGGCCCTTTCACAGGAGTATTCCGTACAGACAGGAAGTAATACAAAGCCGGTCATTACTCCTTTGGATGGAACCTCAATGACAATGCATTCCCACGAGAGCAAATCGCTTAGGTTCCGCATTTCAGATCCCGATGGCCACACGTTATCATATTCTCTTGACGTAGAAAGGAAGGGAACAACGGTTACCTTCGACGGCGTTGACACTATAACCTTTACCGTGGATGCCATGAGCGCAAATGCAGGCACCTATGGTGAGAAGCTGATTGTCAGCGACTCTTATGAAACCGAAGAATTGGAGTTCAGTTATACAATTCTGTCAAACAATGCGCCCACGGTGGTTTCAGAACTTGAGGATCAATTGTTTACATCCCTGAACCAGACAAGGACGCTCTCTGTTTCCGGACTTTTTACTGATGCCGACAATGAGACTCTTACCTACAGCATTTCCTCATCTACTGTAAGTATTATTGTGAAGACGGACCTCGCCGCAGACGGCTCTCTCACTCTTACATCCAATTCCTACGGCAGTGCTACATTCACTATTACTGCTGCCGATGCACACGGAGCCACTGCAGAAATTACATTCCGAGTACTTGTAAGGGACGGAAATACAAGCATAGAGGCCTATCCAAATCCTGTCAAGGATTTTCTCATGATAAGGCCGAATGAAGAAGGTCCAGTTTCAGTCAGCATTATATCTTCCCTTGGCGCGACGGTTTTCTCGGCCGACGTGCAGGCCTCTCCTTTTGATCCTGCGACAGTAGATCTCAGAAACCTTCCTTCGGGTATTTATAAGGCTGTTTTCAAGGCTGGTTCAGATAGTAAAGACATAAACCTCGTGAAGTTGTAGGAAGATGAAAAAATTGTATTTAATTGGCGTATTTGCCGCTTTGCTTGCCACGACCGGAACGATATCGGCTCAAGTTGTAAACTCCTTTATAAGGACGGGAGATGCCGTCAGTGCAGGTCTTTCCGGCGCCTCTGTAACTATTGATGCCGATGCTTTTGCCCTGGACAACAATCCGGCTGCAATGTCTCTGTATAGCAATACCATGGCTGCAGGAGCCGGTTTCAGCATCATTAATCCCTCTTCAGTAAAGATGCAGATGATTTCTGCAGCGGGCTTCTATAAGATATCATCGGCCCTGGCTGCCGGCATTGATGTCAAACGGCTTTCGTATGAACCGTACGCAACGTATGCAGCGGACGGCCGTTCGACAGGTGAATTCACGCCGTCAGAGATGGCCGTTACGGCTGGTGTTTCTTACCTGGTGATGGATGGGCTTTCTATAGGCGCAAATGTAAAGTTTGCTTCTTTTGCCCTGGCAGAGGGGTCCAGCTCTTCTTATTTCGGTCTTGACGCTTCTGCAATGTACGTTTCCGGTGCGCTCAGGGCGGGTCTTGATATACGAAATATAGCTTCTCCTGTAATGGATATCAGGGGTGGTGCCTCGTACGATATTTCGTCAGTCACTCTGATGGCACAGGCAGAATATCTTGCCGAAGCCGGGGTAATGGCCGCAGCAGGAGCTCAGTACAATTTCAAGGATATGCTGTTCGCCCGTGCCGGTTTCCACTACGGAAATGCATCGGCCGGAATTCCTTCTTATGGCTCAGTCGGACTAGGCGCTAAATTCGCCGGATTCTCCCTCGATGCAGCGGTTCTGCTTGGCACAGCAAGTGTGTCAGGTACCACGGTTCTGTCTCTGGGATACGCTTTTTGAGTCAGCGAACCTCAAATGAGGTGACGGCAGCAACGGGTTTACCGTCTTTGCCGATACCCTCACAGACTACCCTGAACCGCCCTGTATAAGATGGGGTATTGATCAGAATGGAAGTCATTCCGTTCACTTTGAGTGACGGGTGCCAGTAAAGGAGTTTGCGCAAGTCCTGCGCAGACTCCTTTGGCTTTTCTCCAGTGTAGGCCACAGGATAGCGCACGCCATAAAAATCTATAACTCTGACCCTTGGGGCAAAGGATAGTGCCGTGACATAGTTTTTCTTGGTTACGAAGTTTACTACTCCATTATACAGCAGATTGCCAAATACGACAGGCTGGCGGCATATCATCACTTCCTGAAGCAGCATGGCGTCAAACGAGAGAATGAGTTCAGGATCTGAGATCACTACGCCGTCCATCATAGCGAGGATGTGGTCTTTCAGAACCCTTCTGCTGTCACCCTGGTTGGTAGTCATCAGCTGAAAGATTGGCTTTCCCTCATAACGCCTTACCTTCAAACCGTTGAGAATCTCTATAATCACTTCCTTTACTGTAGGAAACCGCTGGTAATCGTCAAGATTATATCTCTCCCAGACAACCCCGCCAAATACCGGGTCTATTCTTCTTGGAAGGAATTCTACAAGAGTGTCAGCGGCAACTTGACAGTTGAGGGAGGCCTTTCTGTTGACCAGCGCTGCAAACATATCCTTGCCTAAAGTCAAAGAAGGGATATCTCCAGACTTCGGATGTCTGTATGGGCTTAGTATCTGAAGCCGTACATCATTACCACCATCAGGTATTTCACAGACCATTTCCTTGTCTCCGTAAATATTTCCTGTAGGGAATACTATGGTTCCATCATCGCTGGTATTGGCAATATATGTGTCCTCAACGCTTCCTGCGCAGGAAAGGATGGCCGCCTGAGTGCCCTTAACTCCGCTCGCAACGGCATGTATTATCTCGCCGGTCGCTTCCGGTTTGCTATAATCCGGTTCGGCGGGTAAAGGAAACTGTTCGAAGAAGTGTGCTATATTACTCAGCGGTTGGCCTATAAGCTGGTCTTCATGATAGATGGAAACTGAGATATCGGCCATGTCGGAAGAAAGGTTCAGTGAGACATGAGAATCTGTTTTTGCGAAGGCTGGGACGGATATGGATATGCCGTCAGAGTAGTCTTCTTCATGTATGGCCGGTGCGGTCTCGGAGACTTTTACAGAGCCGAGCTTCGTTCCTGAAAAAGTGTTGTAAATACTTATGATACGCGATCCTGCAGATGCCGATTCTGGATTCTGCGCTGCGGTATATGCAACCAGGCGATAATTTCCTGTAGGAAGACTGGAGGGAATGGAAAACTCTCCGCTTCCGCGCCCTTTCATGAGACCAATCTTTGTTTGAAGGGCAGAGCCGTTTTCGGACAGAAGCTCTACATACGCGATGGCGCTTTCAGCCGTAATGGTGCCGTCAATTCCGGTATTGAAAAGGGAACACCAAACCCTTTCTCCGGCAATATAGGCATTCCTGTCTGTAGAAACATATACACGTCCGGTTCCGTTGCTTTCAATGCACAGAACAAGCAAAAATAATATGGCTGTAATTCTTTTCATTTCTTTCAATAGGTGAATTCAGGTGCTTCCTTTGTCCCTCCGTCAAGGGTGCAGTCTACGCAGCGTTTGTGGGCCCATCCTACGTATGGCCCGATATCGTCAAATAAACCCATTATCGGCCTGAATTCAAGTTCGTAGTAGAACATGGGTATTCTTTCCTGAGGGACTTTTGTAAAGAAACTGTCATCCGGCCTGCCTTCCGGGACGCCGTATTGTCCCTTAAGATTGCCATTTGCCATTGCCGGCTGGTAAACGGAAATGTCTCCGAAAACGGATTCCGAAGGATTATCTACATTATATACGCTTCCGGCGAGTTCTCCTGGATTGGGGGAGAAAAGGTCGTTGGCGACATTTCCTTCAATGGACAGGTTGTTATAGTACTGATATTCCTCTTTACTTAAGGTTCTGACCCTTACCCTTATATGATACTCATCATGATTACGGTCGTTTTTCCTGGGGAAAGAAGTAAACCGGATTTCAGGAACGTTGTTGTCTTCAAAATTGGAGATATCAATGATGAGGGGGCTGTCATTTGTTTCTTTTTTCCAGCACCAGTAATTCTCCTGGGGGATTGTGTCAGCGTCGACCACAAGATACATTTGTTCACCAAAAAACTCATATGGTCGAATATCAAATTCCTGTATAAATTGGGCATGAAAGCGCCATATCTCTTCTGTACTAATTGCAATGTAGCCGGTATTATCAGAAGAAGGATCGATGGCGATATAGCCATATACATTCTTTTCATCGGCCTGGAAAGAAACGCTTTTTATGACGGGCGGGGCAAGTGTTTTCTTGAATTCGGACGCTATGGTCTTTCCGTCGGCTTTCATGACGATGCGATATCCGCGTGAAGGGTCAAGCGAGCGGGTGTCGGCCATATTGTCGGAAGAAGGTTTAATTGTGTTTCCGTCTTCGTCTTCTATCCACCATTCCTGTATTTCCGGAGTTTTCCTGTTCTGCGGAAAGGTGCCGTCAAAATTCTGTAAATAACTGACATTCACTGAAGAATAACCGCCAATAACGATATCCCCGTCCAAGACAAGAGCGGGTTCTTCTCTTGGTTCAAGGGTTGCGTCATAAGGGAAAACACAGGAAGCCGTTATTGAAAGCGACATCAGTATGGAAAGGAATCTTTTCATCAGAATGTAATGTTAATGTTGATATATGGCACCTGTGTGGCAAATACGGAAATCATATATGCCGACATGAGTCCGCCGGTGTGGGCGTCAAAATACACGGAATAAGGGTTCTTTCTTCCGAGAACATTATATACACCCACGGTGAAAGACATATGCGCAAGGGCTTTCAGGTAAAAACCCGGATCAATGTTCAAGGCCGCATCCACACGGAAGTAGTCCGGTATACGGTCACTGTTTCTTTCGGCATAGGCAATCCTCGAAGAGCCCTTGTAATAATACATACCGATGGGAGGAGTGTAGGGCCTGCCCGTTGAGTAGTCAACATTTGCAGACAAACTGTATCTGTGGGTTATTGCCCAGTTCGTGACGAGTTTGAATTCATGCGGCTTGTCAAAGGGGGTATTATACCAGTTTCCTCCGGCAATAGTGTTTGCGCCGTGGTCCTCCATCTCTTTGAACTGTGCACGGGAGTAGCTGTAGGATGCCCAGCCGGTAAGTTTTCCGGCCGGCTTCTTTACCATGAGTTCTACGCCGTATGAACGTCCCGACACTTTAACTATATCTTTATACAGTTCTTCGTTCATGGACAGTTTTGCTCCATTCTTGTAATCAAGGGCATTGCGCGTCCCTTTGTAGTAAAGTTCGGCAGAGAAGTCAAGGCCGGTTCCAATGTGGGTCCAATAGACTCCGCCGGCCACTTGATAGCCGGTAGTGGGCTCGATGTTTACATCCGAGAGTTTCCATGTGTCAAGCGGAGAAATGCCGGTGGTGTTTGAAATCAGGTGGATGTATTGCGTCATTGTCTGGAATCCCGCCTTGAAAGACAAGGTCTCTTCCGGGGAACATTTTGCCGACAGGCGAAATTCCGGATTCCAGTATTTTTTTGCATCCCAGAGTGACGTGAAACCTGTAAGCCTCAAGCCGCCGTCGATGGATAATATGTCCGACAGAGTCCATTCGTCTGAGACAAAAGCGGCCCCCTCAATTGCGTTTTCGACAGCCATATGCTGTGCTGAAATTACAGAGTTGTCTCCGTAAGGCTCAATCATCCCTGGATTAAGGGCATAATAAAGGCCGTTGATTCCCCAGGTTACAGTGTTGCTTCCAAATGCTTTTTTCCACCAAGTTTTAAGGAAACCTTGATCAATGACAGTCGTAAGGTTATATGCTCCTTCAGCCCAGGTGTGGTCTCCCGTAAGATTTGAATAATGGTCATATCCTGTTGATATCTGCCAGGAAAGCCCTTCTCGGTCTTTGTGGCTCAGAATTGCCGAAGCATTGGTGTTCCCGTAGCTGTTTTCTGCCTTGTCGGAAAGCGCGAAGTTATCTTTTGCGTGATAGAAGGACAGTTTTAGGGAAGTTTTCTGATTGAATCTGTGTGTGATGCCCGTGTTAATGTCATAGAACGCGGCCTCTGCACCGGAATATGTGCTGCTGGTCGGGAGCCTTTTCAGAAGCCAGTCTGAATATGTTGTACGTGCGGCTGCAATAAATGTGGTATTATCACTGATAACAGGTCCTTCTACATGAAGACGTCCGGTAAGGATGCCTAAACCGACACTGCCTTTTGCCCGTTCCTGTTCGCCGTCTTTCATTGTTACCTTCATTACTGATGATAATCGGCCTCCATATTCAACCGGCATAGACGATTTGTACATGTCTACATTCTCCACCACGTCCGGGTTGAAGGCAGAGAATATGCCGAAAAGATGGCTGGGATTATAAATGGTGTTTTCATTGAAGAGGATAAGGTTTTCATCGGCAGAGCCGCCCCTGACGTTGAATCCCCCAGAAGCCTCGCCTACTGATTTCACACCCGGAAGCGTGAGGACTGCGCGAAGAATATCTCCCTCCCCGAAGGCGGACGGGATCTTGTTCATCGTCGTCATGCTAACGCTTTCTATGCCCATCTGTGTCCTTCTGTGGTTTTCCATGCTTGATGCCGATATAACGGCCTCTTTGATATATGTGACCCTTTCCGGTAAATCAACGTTCAGGCTGCCGTCGGAAAGGATGTTTACCATAAGTTCGGTGTCTTCCTTCCCTTCGTGTATGAAATGTAGTTTGTTTTCTCCGACAGGAAGTTCGATGACGTAGCGGCCGCGCTTGTCGCTTCTGGTGTAACTGTCGGTCTTGTCATTGTAAACGGTTGTGCCCCAAAGGGGTTCTCCAGTTTCCCTGTCGGTTATTATGCCGCTTACCTTTGCCTTGCTCTTCCCGGGAATGTTTTCTCCGACAGTATAGACTTTGTTCCTATAAGTCGCGGTCTGGTTGTCTGTATTGCCGGAAATAACCGCTTCTCCATTTTCTTTTTTATCGGAAAAGAACCCTTCCGGCAGGCCGATTCCGCTTTTTGGGAGTTTAAGCTCTGAGAGTGTTCCTTTTGCCGATGCCTCTGCATGCCATTCATCAAGCAGCGGATAGAGCGTTTTGTCCGAGCCGCCTGTCTTTGAGGATTCTCTGGCGGCTTTTCTCTTCGATATTTTCTCTACCTTTCCGCTTTTTATCTGATAGTATGCCACCTTCTTGGAAAATGCGGTGATTACATCAGTCTTATAGTCGGGATCCACATATCCGATGCTGCCGCCATTTCTGTTTCCCGTGACATTCTCTATTACTTTTTTCACCTGTAACAGAACAGGGGTCATGTCGTCTTTCAAGACCTCAAAGAATCCTTCAGGTGCATCTTTATAGCCAAGGTAGTTGAGGTTTACATATAGAGTCTTTTCATTTTGGACCCATGACACCTGGTCCCTGTAGAGCATGACAGGCAGTGAAGAACTGTCCGGCATTACTATTACATTCTGGGAACAGGCATCAATGTTAGTGTTGACGTTTTTATAGACAATACCATTGTACATGATGTCCGCTTTGTAAAAACCGTCCGGGTTCCAATAATAAGTTCCGTTATATCTGAAGTTGTAGAGGTTTGGATATTTACCCCTGAATATAGCATTGTTATCCTGACCTACCATCGTATATTCTGTCATGGAGAACAAGACAGAAGACAATATAAACAGCAGCCAGACCAGGCTTTTCAATCTGTTATCCTTCATTATTTCTTCTTTTAGCCAAGTGA